>CAJIBC010000008.1_pt1 | contig 12756 bp, 8 predicted proteins | sample 9199231 | NCBI WGS metagenome assembly CAJIBC01 (sample SAMEA7708282, study PRJEB35096) | sediment metagenome | biome: marine neritic benthic zone biome [ENVO:01000025]; feature: sediment [ENVO:00002007]; material: shallow marine sediment [ENVO:03000034] sea grass bed [ENVO_01000059] ...
AAATTTTTGCGTGCATTTCGATTATGTTTTTTAAGCAGCTCTTTGGCAAGATCCACATCCCGGATGCAGATGGCCTCAAACAGCTCGTCATGCTCCCTTACAATATCATGGACGCGGTCTATGCTCAGGGTTTCAACCCGGAATCGGAGGAATATTCGCTTGCACAGATCCCTGTAGCGGTCCACCAGTAAGGCGTTACCAATCATTTCGATGACGGCGGCATGAAAATCGGTGTCCAGAACAAAGAGGCCCCGATGCACCCGGTCCGTGATGGCCTTTTCATAGGCCTCTTTTTTGCTTTTGAACCGTTCGATCATTTCCGGCGTCATACCCCTGATGGCTTTACTGATGGTGCCGATTTCCAGGATTTCTCTGATCTCGTAAAGTGCGTCCGCCTCTTCCCGGGTTATTTTGTGAACAGTGTAGCCCTGGTTGGGGATAAAGTCCAAATAGCCCTCTTTGGCCAAAATGCTCAGGGCGTTGTTCACCGGCGTGCGGCTGACCCCCAACTGCTCGGCCAGATCTACAAACACCAGACGTTGGCCCGGTACAATGTCGTAGTTGATCATCATTTCCAGAATGCGGTCATATGCCGCCAGCGTTAGATTTTTTCGTTGATTCACGTGTACGCTCCCTTTCATCGGCATCGAGAGGCCCTTTTCAGGTTCAATTTGCGTGTAAATTGCATACAATGTATATCACAAAATCAAAAAATACAAATGGCAGGGTTCGGTTTTTTTTGCTGCTGACCACAATACGACACGATTATGAATAGGGAGGTGGAATCGGATGCCCATAATAGGGCATGTAGGGTTTGCATTGGGAGTCATGATGAGCACTTTGGTACAAATTTGAAATAATCCCCCCACTGGCCGGGACCGATGGGGTAGGTTTGGTTTGACCAATGCCCATTGATGCATAGTTTTTTCAAATGATAAATTTCCGGAATCCACAGCGCCATTATCCGTGAGCGCACTCGAAGGCAGACATTATGGAGATATGGATCGTCACTAGTATTATAGCGGTTACCCTCTACCTGTTGATCAGTGAAAAGCTGCCGGTGGACTTGACGGCCATCGGTATCATGGTGGCTCTCATGGTCACACGGATTTCGACGCCGGCGGAGGCCGTGGCCGGTTTCTCCAATCCGGCGGTACTCACCGTCGGGGCCATGTTCCTGATCAGCCAGGCCATGATCCGCACCGGTGCGGTGGGATTTATCGGCCAGGCGGTGACCCATTGGACCCAAGGCAGGACCTGGATGGCCATGCTGTTGGTGCTTTTGATCGTGGCGGTGGCTTCGGCCTTCATCAACAATACGCCGGTGGTGGTCCTCTTTATTCCGGTGGTGCTGAGCCTCAGTTGCCGTTTGGGCATCAGTCCGGCCAAATACCTCATACCCCTCTCCTATGCCTCTATTCTGGCCGGCACCTGCACCTTGATCGGAACATCCACCAACATCATCGTCAGTGATCTGGCGGCCGATTATGGGTACCAACGCTTCGGCATGTTTGAGTTGGCGGTGGTGGGTATCCCCATCGCACTGCTCGGATTATTGATGATCGTCTTGATGGCGCCTCGATTGATGCCCGATCTGCTCAATCCCACCTGCGAATTGGAAACTGATCAACAACGCCGCTATCTGGCCGAACTCGTGGTGACACCGGACGGCACGCTAAAGGGGTTGAACCCCTGTGCCCACATGAAAAGCAATTATCCGGATATCGAAGTGCTGGAGTTGATACGAGATTCCCAGATTTTCCATCCCTGCCGGGATGCGGTGACCATGGAAACCGGTGATCTGCTGCTGGTCAAAGGCACCCCCAATGCATTGATGCAGGTGCTTGATGAAAAGGCCGTGGAACTGCCGGTGTCTGAAAACGGCATGGGTTTTGGCAGCAGCAATGCCGCCATGGTGATTGAGTTGATCATTACCCCCCAATCGAGTCTGGCCGGCCGACAGCTTAAGAACACCTACCTGGTACGCAACAGCAATCTTCATGTGGTGGCCGTGGAGCGCAGCGGTCTGCACTACTCGGAAACACAATTGCAGGACATCCGGCTCAAGATGGGCGATATCTTATTGGTGTGGTGCCATGAAGAGGAGGTGAAACAACTGAGGGGGCGCAGCGACTGGATCGTTGCAGAGGATGTGCACCAGGGCATCGAACACAAACGCAAGGCGCCCCTGGCCGGCATCATCTTTGGCGCATTGGTCATCGCCGCCGCCACCGGCATGGCCGATATCATGGTATGCGCCTTGACGGCGGTCTTTTTTATGATAGCAACCGGTTGCCTGCCGTTGAGAGAGGCCTACCGTGCTCTGCAAAGCAATGTTCTGCTGCTCATTGCCGGCACCATTGCATTGGGTATGGCCATGGATAAAACCGGTGCCAGCCAATATTACGCCGCCCTTTTCCTTCGGGCCATGGATGGCTGGCCGCCCAACTATGTTCTGGGCGGTGTGATTTTACTGACCAGCATCAGTACCCAGTTGCTGAGCAACAATGCCACAGCCGTGCTATTGCTGCCCATTGCCATTTCAACGGCGCTGGGGCTGGGCGTCAATCCCAAACCGTTTATCGTGGCGGTATGTTTCGGAGCCAGCGCTTGTTTTGCCACCCCCATCGGCTATCAGACCAACTTGCTGGTTTACGGGCCGGGGGGGTATCGTTTCAGCGATTACTTCAAGCTGGGTATTCCCCTGAACCTGTTGGTGCTGTTTTTGGGGACTTTGTTGATTCCCATTTTCTGGCCATTATAGGCCATCGGCAAGGCGGGTCTTGGGCAAGCCCAATCCTAATTTGAAACCGGGATCGCAACCGGCATTAAAGTTGGTTGTGGCTGTATCTCAATGAGGGGTGCACCCAAGCCGATCAAAAAATGCTTGATCTACCGGCATATTTGCCGTAATAATGCCGACTATGTTTACACGAGAGCTGGTAAAAATAGAGACCTCTGCTTTTTTGCTTGGCCCCAGGGGGACGGGCAAATCCACCTGGATTCAGCAAAATTATAAGGGCGATTCCGTTGTTTACGATCTTTTGAATACCACGGAATTGATTCGCCTCAGCCGCGACCCCTCCCTGCTTTACCAGGAAACGGCCCATTTGCCCCCTGACGCATGGGTTATCGTGGATGAAATACAAAAAGTGCCGGCCTTGCTCAATGAAGTCCACAGAATCATAGAGAAAAAAAAGCTCCGCTTCATTTTATCCGGTTCCAGCGCCCGAAAACTTAGGGCGTCCGGAGTGAATTTGCTGGCCGGCAGGGCGCTGACCTACAACATGTTCCCTTTGGTGTCCAAGGAGGTCAACTTCGAGCTTGACCTGGAAAAGCAGATCGCTTTTGGGATGCTTCCCCGTTCATTTTCGACTGCAAACCCGAAAAAATACCTGCAGGCATATGCGGAAACCTATTTAAAAGAAGAAATCAGGGAAGAAGCATTAACACGAAATTTCGGCAACTTTGCCCGCTTTTTGGAAATAGCCGCCCGCCAGAACGGCCAACTCACCAATACCGCGGCAATTGCCAGAGATGCCGGCGTAGCCCGGCAGACTGTTCAGGGATATTTTGACATTTTGATTGACACCCTGATCGGCTTTTGGCTCGAACCCTGGAAACTAAAAAGGACCACCAAACAGGTAGGCCACTCCAAATTTTACTTTTTCGATTCCGGCGTTGTCAGGGCCTTGTCTGGCCGACTGCCGTATCCGCCAACGCCTGAAGAGGCCGGGCCGCTGTTTGAGTGCTTTATAATCAACGAACTAAGAGCGTACCTGCACTACACTGAGCGAGACTATCCGCTTCACTTCTGGAGAAGCCAAGGCGGCGTTGAAGTTGACATCATGCTTGAAACCGCAACAGGTTATGTCGCCATCGAATTAAAAAATGGCACCCGATGGGAGAAAAAGTTCAACCGGGGGATGCACAGATTATCAGAGGCGTTGGGCAAAGAGAAGGTTGCCTGCTTCGGAGTTTTTATGGGGGATCGACAACTTACGATTGATGATGTTACCGTTTACCCGGCGCTTGATTTTCTGAAACGTTTATGGCGTGGTGAAATTATGCGTTGATTTTTGCCTACCCCTTGTAATCAACCTCCAATCAGACTTAGAATACCTTTTATACCCTTAACGTTTTTGGAGAACCGCCATGTCCAAAACCATATATTGGATTCAAGGTGGAAGCTGCGGTGGCGATACCTGGTCCCTGTTCAATGCCGACACTCCTGATTTTATTGAGCTATTTGATTTTCTTGGCCTGGATTTGTTATGGCACCAATCCCTGTCCACCCGCTGCGCCGATGAACTGCAGCAGCTCAATGAGAAAATTTTGAACGATGAGCAGCCGCTGGATATTTTATGTTTGGAAGGTTCTGTGATCCACGGTCCCGGCGGAAGCGGGCGTTTCGACATGCTAATGTCCGGACCCAAAAAGGATCTCATCATGGCGTTGGCCCACAAAGCACAATACGTTTTGGCAGTGGGGACCTGCGCCAGTTTCGGCGGTATCGGGGTGGATAGCGATATCATGGCCAGCGGGCTGCAATTCACCAAATGGGAGATGGGTGGTCTGTTGGGCCAGGATTTCCGAACGCCTGCCGGCTATCCGGTCATTAATCTACCGGGATGCCCCTGTCATTGCGAAGTGGTGGTCGGCGCCCTATCGATTGTTGCCGCCGATATGGCCCTTGATTTAGGTCACTACAACACACCGGTGAATTGGTATGGGGTGATGGTCCACCAAGGTTGCACACGTAATGAATACCATGAATACCGGGTGGAGGAAAAAAGGTTTGGAGAGCGCGGGTGCCTCTTTTTTTATATGGGGTGCCACGGACCGCTGGTGACAGGACCTTGCAACAAGGTGCTTTGGAATAGACGATCTTCCAAAACCCGGGTGGGGGTGCCCTGCTTCGGGTGCACCCGTCCGGATTTTCCCCAACAATACCCCTTTTTCCAAACCCGCAACATTGAAGGCATTCCAATCGAACTGCCCGATGGTGTCAGCCGGGCCCACTACATGGCCTACAAAGGGATGGCTGCTGCAGCGGCACCCAAGCGGTTGATCAAACGCAAGACAGGGATCTGAGGATTAAATGGCGAAAACCCACAAAATTATTCCGCTCAACCGTGTTGAAGGTGATCTTGAACTGCGCATCGACATTGAGGACGATGTGGTCACCCAAACGCGCAGCGTGGGGACCATGTACCGGGGCTTCGAGAATTTAATGACCGGCCGCGGCCCCATGGACAGTTTGGTGATCACGCCGCGTATCTGCGGAATATGCACCACGGCGCATCTGAATGCCGCCGCCAAAGCATTGGACATGGCCTACAGTGCTGCGGTGCCGGGCAATGCCCAGCGGCTTCGTAACGTAACCTTGATGGTGGAGCAGCTGCAAAACGACGTTCGACAGGCGGTTTTGCTCTTCATGCCGGATTTGATCCATCCAACTTATGCGCGCCAGCCGATGTATGATGAGGCCTTTCGGCGTTACGCCGTGCTCAAGGGTGAAACGACACTCCAGACGGTGGAAGAGACCAAGCGGCTGTTGGAGATCATTGCGATTTTGGGCGGTCAGTGGCCCCACTCGTCATTTATGGTTCCGGGCGGGGTGGTGTCGGTCCCGGTCGCCAGTGATATTATCCACTGCCGTCATATCTTGCGCAATTTCCGTAAATGGTATGAAGACCGAATTCTCGGCTGCACCTTGGAGGTGCTGGGCAGCATCAACTCATGGGGCGACCTGCAGTCATGGTTGGTTGCGTCGCCGGCCCATCATAAAAGCGATTTGGGCTTTTTCGTTCGATATGGGACGCAGCTCGGTCTGGAGAACCTGGGAAGGGGCCACGATACCTTTATCAGCTGTGGAGGACCGGATCTGCCGGACCAAACCGCGGTGGTCGCCGATGGCGATCAGGAAAAACTTTGGCGTAGCGGTTTTTATGGCCCCCAAGGGTTGGGGGCGATGGATCAAAGAAAAATCAGCGAAGATATTTCATCTGCTTTTTTCAAAGATGACCTGCCGGCCCGGCATCCATTCGAAGGCCGCACGGTTCCCCTGGATTCAGATACCCATAAAGAGAAGTACTCGTGGGCCAAAGCGCCGCGATATGACGGCCGGCCGGCTGAAACCGGTCCCCTGGCGGATATGGTGGTGTCCGGCCACCCCTTGTTTATCAAGCAGGTGGAGGAAAAGGGCGCCAATGTGCTGATACGCCAACTGGCCCGTTTGATTCGTCCGGCGATTATTCTGCCGGCCGTGGATCAGTGGTTGGCCGAAATGGCGGAACGCAAAAGTCCGTTTTTCCTTGACCACACCAAAAAAGTAACCTCCCAAGGCTATGGATTGATAACAGCGCCCAGGGGTTTCTTAGGGCATTGGGTCACCATTGAAAACGGTCTTATCGGCAACTACCAGGTGATCACACCCACTGCCTGGAATGCATCGCCAAGTGATGTCAACCAGGTTCGAGGCCCATGGGAAGAGGCCATCGTGGGAACCCTGGTTCGGGATATTAAGAATCCATTAGAGGTAGAGCATGTCGTGCGCTCTTTTGATCCATGCCTGGTATGCTCGGTGCATGCGATCGAGGTTTGACGATGTGAAAGCATTGGCATGAGCGTCTTAAATGTCAATCAAAGGTAGGCAAACACCATGACACTATCTGTGGAATCCATAGACAAAGCCAATATGGCTCGCTCTGTTTGCGCCTGGCCGGGGCGTTGCGACCAGTGCGAGGACCGGGAGTCGTGTCCCGTTCAGATGCTGGTGGAAGAGAACGAAATCCTCAAAGAAGAGATCCGGCTCTCCCGTGAATCTGCAGAAATTACAGCCAGCCTGGTTGTTAAGCAGTTTGAAGAGACCGAACGAATACTGCGTCGATTTCAAGTGGCCAATGCCCAGCGCAAGGCGGTTTTGGATTCGGCCTCCCACATGGCCATTATCGCCACGGATCAGATCGGCACCATTATCGTCTTTAACAAAGGGGCGGAGAACTTACTCGGATATTCGGCGGCTGAAGTGATCGGCCAGTTAACGCCGTTGGTGTTCCATGATGTTGAAGAACTTGAATCCAGGGTGACGAAATTAGACAAAGAGATCGGCCGCCCCATCCAAGGTATGGACCTTTTTTTTCACCATGCCGCCAAGAATGCCAATGAGCAGGAGGAGTGGACCTATGTCCGCAAAGACGGCTACCATTTTCCGGTGGATCTGTCCATCAATCCATTGCGGGATCCGGAAGGCGCCATCAGCGGCTTTCTTTGTATCGCTGTGGACATTACGGATAAGAAGGGTTCCGAACAGGCCTTAATCGAGAGTGAGCGCAATTACCGGCTTCTGATCGATAACATTCCAAACATTGTTTTTAAAGGGTATCCCAACGGCGCCATTGATTTTTTTGACAACAAAATCGAGGCGTTGACAGGCTATGCAAAAGAAACGTTTTTAAACCGTCGCCTGAGGTGGACCGACCTGATTGTGGATGAGGACCTGGTGGCCGGGCGGGACCAATTCGTGGTCACCTTAAGGGGCGATCAGCATTCCCTGCGGGAGTACCGCATCCGTAAAAAAGATGGCAGTGTGGTATGGCTCCAGGCCAGTTGCCAGGTCGTTAGAGATGCCAAGGGGAATATCGATTATATCAGCGGTGCGTTTCTCGATATTTCCAAACGCAAGCGTGCGGAAGAGGCCCTTCATGAATCCGAAGAGAAATATCGTTCACTGTTTCACAGTGGTCCCAATCCCATATTCGTGCTGGATCGTCTCTCCTTGAATATTATCGATGTGAATCCGGCGGCAATTGAAACATATGGTTATGCCAAAGAAGAGCTTCTGGGGCGTAATTTTAACGAATTGGGAGAGTTTGAGCTCCAAGTTCAGGACCTGGACTCGGATGGCGGGCTGGAATGGGCCAACGGCTGTTTTATCGATCAAAAGGCGCGTCACTATAAAAAAGACAATACACCCTTTTTTCTCCGTGTAAAAGCATGCCCCATCAGATTCAATGACCGCCGGGCGATTATTTTGGCGGCCACCGACATAACAGAGGCCATGGAAAAGGATGCCCAACTCTTTCAAACCACCAAGATGCAGACTTTAGGCGAGATGTCCGCCGGAATGGCCCACGAGCTGACCCAGCCGCTCAATGCCATTAAAATCGGAAATGACTTTTTACGGCGCGTTGTTGCTGTGGGCAAACCGTTGTCCAACCAGGATATTGACCGTGTGGCGATCTCTGTGGCCGGCCAAGTTCAGCGCGCTTCTGAAATCATTAACCGTCTCAGGGAGTTTGGCCGCAAACCGGATTTTAAAATCGAACCTGTGGATTTAAACGCGGTGATCAATAATGTCGTTCAAATCATCGGTCAGCAACTGGAGCTCAACAATATCCACGTTGAGTTCAATCTGGACTGGTCTCTGCCCCAAGTTTTGGCCAATGCCAACCGTTTGGAGCAGGTGATGTTTAACCTGATCAGCAACGCCCGGGATGCCATAGATCAACTGTTCACCGGTCCAGAGGAAGAATTCAAACGGATGATCAAGCTCACCACGTTCGCTTCGGGTGACGACGTGGTTTGCCAGGTGGAAGATAACGGCATCGGCATCTCCAGCAACGTTAAAGACAAAATATTTGAGCCCTTTTATACGACCAAGGAGGTCGGTAAGGGAATGGGCTTGGGCTTGGCGATTACGTATGGCATATTGGATGGCTATGGTGCGCGTATTGACGTGAGCAATCGCAAAGACGGCGGTGCCTGTTTTATTTTGACATTTCCCAAAGCGGCCAGGCATCTGGACTAAATTAGAAGGGAACTCACAATGACGACCATTCTCATCATCGACGATGAACAGCCCACCTTGCAGATGCTGACGCTTTATTTGGAGGCATGCGGCCATCGGGTGTTGTCGGCCGAGAATGAAATACAGGGATTGGAGGTCTTCCGCCGGGAAAAACCGGCCATCGTTTTAACGGATATTAAAATGCCGGGCAAAGATGGGTTTGATGTTCTGCGCCAAATCAAAGCCATCGTACCGCAAACCGAGGTGATCGTTATCACCGGTCATGGCGATAAAGATCTAGCCAAGCAGGCCTTATCACTGAAAGCCAGCGCTTTTTTCAATAAACCCCTGGATACGGAGGCCCTTGATGGGGCCATCAAGGAGATTGAACAGCGTCTGGCGCTCAGGTACGATGGCGACAATTCACCATGACCCCCCGTAGCATCGCCAGAAAAATCGATGTTAGCGGCATCGTTCAGGGCGTCGGCTTCCGTCCCTTTGTTTATCAATTGGCCCAAGGGTATCAACTGTGCGGGCAGGTGTCCAATACCGCCGCCGGCGTGGCCCTTCACGTGGAGGGCACACCTGATGACGTGGATGCTTTCATCTTCGACCTCGGGAACAAACCGCCGCCGCTGGCCCACATCGTGGATATTGTCGCTCGGGAAGTATCGCCGCAAGCTTACGATGGCTTTACCATTATCAAGAGCCGGGGCGGTGATTTCCGGTCCACTCTCATCTCTCCTGACGTTGCCGTCTGTGATGACTGTTTGGCCGAAATGTTCGATCCCCAGGATCGCCGGTTCGGTTATCCATTTATCAACTGCACCAATTGCGGTCCCCGCTACACGATAATTGACGACATCCCCTACGATCGCCCCAAAACCGCCATGCGGCATTTTGTCATGTGCCCTCGATGCCAGGCGGAGTACGACGACCCCAACAACCGCCGTTTTCATGCCCAGCCCAACGCCTGCCCGCAATGCGGCCCCCAGGTGTCGCTGTATGAGGACCGCCATAGCTTCGTGGAGACCAAGGATCCCATTGCCCACTCCGCCCAATTGATTAAATCCGGCCGCATCGTGGCCCTTAAAGGATTGGGCGGCTATCATCTGTGCGTGGATGCCCTCAATGACCAGGCTGTCGAGCGGTTGCGGGAGCGCAAACACCGGGAAGAGAAACCTTTGGCGGTCATGTCCATCGACGTGGAGACCGTTTCGACATATGCCTGCGTGACAGCCGCGGAGAAGAACCTGCTCTCTTCCATTCAACGTCCCATTGTGCTGCTGGCCAAAAAAAAACCTGAAAAACTGGCCTTCAGCGTCGCACCCCGCAATCAGTACTATGGGGTCATGCTGCCGTATACGCCTTTGCATTACCTGTTGTTGCAGCATGGTTTTGCGGCCCTGGTAATGACCAGCGCGAACCTAAGCGATGAGCCCATTGCCATAGACAATGACGATGCCTTGGAACGGTTGAAAGATATCGCCGATGGCTTCTTGATTCACGATCGCGATATCTATCTGCGCAGTGACGACACCATTGTGCGTCGGGCCGGTCATGAGACGCGCCAGATCAGGAGATCCCGTGGGTTTGTGCCCACACCGATATTCTTGAAAACAAAAATTCCCTCCATTCTGGCCTGTGGGGCCGAGCTAAAGAACACGGTGTGCCTCACCAAAGGTAATCAGGCCTTTGTGAGCCAGCACATCGGAGATTTGGAAAATTTGGCCACTGAAAAATTTTTCCAACTGACCATCGATCACCTCCAACGTATATTGGATATCGCGCCGGAGCAGGTGGTTTGCGATCTGCATCCCGATTACCTGAGCACCCTTTGGGCCAAGTCCCAACAGGGGGTAACACTGCAACAAGTGCAGCACCACTTCGCCCATGTGGCCGCCTGCATGGCGGAAAACCGGATAGCGGAACCCGTCATTGGATTGGCCTTTGATGGTACCGGCTATGGTGCCGACGGGACCGTTTGGGGCGGCGAGATTTTGGTGGCCGATTTGGCCGGATATCGACGGGCTGCGCATTTTGAAACGGTCCCCATGCCGGGCAGCGCCGCCGCCATCAAGGCGCCCATTCGAATGGCACTGGCCTATTTGCACCAGGTTTACGGACAGGGCTTATGGGACCTTGGCCTTCCGGCCATCGAGGCCATGGATCACAGCCAGGCCAATGTCATTGTGGAGATGTGCAGACGGAGGATTAACGCGCCCATGACCTCCAGCCTGGGGCGTCTTTTCGATGGTGTGGCCGCCATCATTGGTTTACGTCAGACCGTGGCTTTCGAGGGGCAGGCGGCCATGGAGCTGGAGATGATGGCGGATGATGCAAACAATGAACATTATGACTTTGGGTGGCAATCCTGGGCAGAGATCCAACAGATTGCCCTGGCGCCCATCATCTCGGGTGTGGTGGACGATGTGCGGGCAGGCATGCCCGCTTTTATCATCGGGCGAAAGTTTCACAATACGATCGTCAATGGTTGTGCTGATTTATGTGCAGCCATCGGCAGCGCATATGGGCTGAACCAGGTGGTGCTCAGCGGCGGCTGTTTTCAAAACCGGCTACTGCTGGAAGGGTTGACAGAGGCCTTGACCCAAAAAGGATTGGAAGTGTTCAATCATCGGCTGGTGCCCGCCAATGACGGCGGCATCTCCCTGGGGCAGGCTGCCATTGCCGGGGCTTTGGCTTCCGGAAGAAAAAGCAAGGTGACCTAAACGATGACCATTACCTATGCACAGGAGTACCGCGATCCTGCCATTGCCCAGAGCCTGCTCCATCAGCTTAATGCGGTCAGCACACGGCCGATTCGTCTGATGGAGGTGTGTGGAACCCATACCATGGCCATCTTCAGGCACGGCATCCGCGCCTTGCTGCCCGATACCATTACCTTGCTCTCCGGCCCCGGCTGTCCGGTATGCGTGACGGCCCAGGGTGATATCGATGCATTTGTGGCATTGTCGCGACGCAAAGATGTGACCGTGACCACCTTTGGTGATTTGATGCGGGTCCCCGGAAGCGGATCTTGCCTGCAACGCGAAACCGCTGAAGGGGCCGATGTGCGGATGGTCTACTCGCCGATGGATGCGGTAAATCTGGCCGCGGAACGGCCGCAGAAGGAGGTGGTCTTTTTGGGTGTCGGCTTTGAAACCACCGCACCCACCATCGCTGCGGCCATCCTCACCGCCCAAAAGATGCAGCTGGAGAATTTCTCCGTCTACTGCGCCCACAAAACAGTGCCGACGGCCTTAAAGGCCCTAATGGACAATCCCAAGGTGCAGATCGACGGATTTTTACTCCCCGGTCACGTCTCTGTGATTATCGGACGGGATGCCTATGGGCCCTTTTTCCACCGATACCAAACGCCCAGCGTCATTGCCGGGTTTGAACCGGTGGATGTGTTGCGGGGGGTTTTAGAGCTGGTCACCATGTTTGAAAAAGGCCGGCCCGGGCTCGGAAATGTCTACCCCCGGGCCGTAACCGACCAGGGCAACCCCCAAGCGCAGCAGGTCATGGCGAATGTCTTTGAACCTTGCGATGCTGCCTGGCGCGGGCTGGGCGTCATACCCCAAAGCGGCCTCTCCATACGGCAGGGTTTCACTGAATTCGACGCGGTGCGGCGGTTTAATTTAGAAGTGCCGGACAGGCCCGAGCCCGAAGGGTGTGCCTGCGGCGAAATTCTTTCCGGTACCAAGACGCCGCCGCAGTGTGCCTTATTTCGCAAGCTCTGTACACCCATGAACCCGGTGGGGCCTTGTATGGTGTCTAGTGAGGGGACGTGTGCCGCCTACTATCGCTACTCGGTGTAAGCGCCCCAGGGCCCCATATCCTTCGTTGCCGGGGGATCGCAGTAGTAGAAACTACGGCTTCTCCCCCGGACGCCTTGACTATGGGGCCCTGGGGCGCTTACACCCTGTTGTGCCGGAGGGACGCATTTCCTTCGTTGCCGGGGG
>CAJIBC010000122.1_pt1 | contig 12749 bp, 9 predicted proteins | sample 9199231 | NCBI WGS metagenome assembly CAJIBC01 (sample SAMEA7708282, study PRJEB35096) | sediment metagenome | biome: marine neritic benthic zone biome [ENVO:01000025]; feature: sediment [ENVO:00002007]; material: shallow marine sediment [ENVO:03000034] sea grass bed [ENVO_01000059] ...
ACGATAGCGTCTATGTAGGGTACCACGAACATTCGCGCGGAATTATACGCTAAGCAGCGGGTCCTACAGGTAGCGATATACTGAAGCCTTCGATAGTCCATAATCTGCCATCAAATCCTTGATCAGCTCCCCTTGCTGCCGCCGTTTGCGTCTTAAAACCTTAAAACCCTGTATTAACAACTACATTGACACACAAGCGTCGGTTTGACATACTCAGACCCGCAAAAAGCAAGTTCTTATCTTTATCTTTTTATCTTTCCCTTCGGTTAACAGCTGATAAACTTCGAAAAATGCTAAACACCGCATAGAAGGGGAGGGGGCCGCTTATTCTATTTTTATTAAGCCTTTTCTGATTGCGTATTGGGTCAACAGAGCAGTACCGGAGATATTTAATTTCTTCTGAATGTTATGCTTATGCACTTCAACTGTTTTTGAGGAGATAAAAAGCAACTCAGATATTTCACGATTACTGTATCCTTCGGCAATCAATTGAACAACTTCACGCTCTCTTGCGGTTAACTCTTTCTTTCGTAATTTTCCATCTTGGGATGGATTCAGCTTTGTATAACTTTCGATCACTGTTTTTGAAATGGACGGACTCAAAAAGGACTCCCCCCGTGAAACAGCTCTAATAGCGGCGCATAAATCCTGCGGAATTGTATTTTTGATCAAAAACCCGGACGCGCCGGCCAAAATGGCTTCGTGGACATATCCCTCATCGGAGTACATGGTCAGGATGATAATACCCATCGAGGGATGAATTTTTTTGATATTGATGGTTGCCTCAATGCCATTGAGCAAGGGCATGTTAATATCCATTACAATGACGTCGGGAGAAAGCTCTCTAACTTTTCGGATGACCTCTTTTCCGTCCCTTGCTTCCCCAATGACAGTAATGTCGTTTTCACCTCTGAGCAATGAGCAAAGGCCTTTTCTCACAATAGTATGATCATCGGCAATAAGCACCTTAATTTTGTTCATTCTTTCACCTAATAGACGATGGTGTAACCCCATTTTGCCATCTTTTTTTATGCAACTGTGGGGTTGAAAGGGATTTCAACCAGTATGCACGTGCCGCCGTTTTCTCCCGAAGTAATTGAAAAGGCGCCATCCAAATAATGCACTCTCTCCTGCATTCCCATGATGCCGATGCCTGTATCCGATATAGAAGATTTTCCCAAACGGCTTTTCTCGAGGCCGATCCCGTCATCTTCGATCCTTATTTGAAGACCTCCGTTTATCTCTTTGATAATGACGCTGGCATTTTTTGCTTTTGAATGTTTAACAATATTATGCAACGATTCCTGAATAATCCTGAACAGATTAATCTCAGTATCCGGCAACAATCGTTGTATACCATTGTCCGATTCGATCACAATATTCATATCGGTGCGGTTCTGGATTCCATTGACATGTGATTTAAGTGCTGGCAGCAGTCCGAGCACATCCAGCATGGGCGGTCTAAGCTTGTGAGACAGATATTGAATCTGTTCCGACATTGTTTGTATATAATTGATCGTCTCTTTTAACGTATCCAAAAGACCGTCAGATCCACGCATATCGGGAAAATTTTTTTCTATAATAGAGAGGTTCATATGGATCGCTGTAAGGGCTTGTCCCATTTCATCATGGAGCTCAAGTGATATTTTCTTTCTTTCATCTTCCTGGCTTTTGATAATTCTAGCGGACATTCTCTCCAAATCATTTTCCCGCCGAAGTATTTTCTTTACAAATTCAGCATTCTGAATGGCGATTGCTAATGGCGCCGCGATTTGCTGGGCAATTTCAATATTTTCTTTATGAAACAGCGCATAATCATTATGTCCGAATTTGAGCGTCCCGATTAAATTAGCGTCATAGAAAAGCGGTATCATCACCAATGAATTTATGGATTCCGATAATAGGGCAATATCAACCGAGGATTTTTTTTCGAGAGAATCAATATTTTCCACAGAAACAATTTCTCCCGACTTAAGTCCTTCAATATGATAGTCATCCAGTGAGAATCTTGAACCTTCACCGATTTCTGTCTTGCACTCCGATACAACCGATAGAACGAAAGCTTCGTGTTTCTCGTAGTCAAATAAGACAAGACTGACCCTCTTGCACGAAAACAAATTCCGGACGTATTCTAAAACATGGTGGGCGATCTTTTCGGTAGGAGTGGCTTCAAGTATGGCTCTGTCTACTCTGTTTAGGATTTCAAGCCTTTTTGAGTATCTTTTCAGGTTGGCTTCAGCCCTCACCCTACGAAAAATATTAAAAGACAGGATAAGTATTATCAAAGATAGTCCAGCAATACCACCGGTGGCAATCCATATAAGTTTCTTATATTGGAAGTAAAAACTCATGGGCTTATTCACAATCAGGCTTCCTTCCGGAAGCTGGTTCTGGTCAATCGAATAGCGTTCCAAAGCCCTGTAATCAAACATATAATCGTTTGTGCTCTGGTTTATTACTGGAATCGAATCCGGTTGTTCTCCTCTGAAAATTCGTAAGGCTATTTTTGCTGTTTTTTCCCCTTGTGTATATCCACTGACCAGTTTTCCCCCAATGATACCGTGACCTAAATAGCTGTCCCAGAAACTATAAACCGGAACGTCGGCCCGCTCAGTGATCATGCGCGTACTGTCTTCAAGTGTGAAAACATTGCCTGATTTATCGATGGTGAAGTTTACAATAATGGCAATGCTATCCGAGGACAATGCTGCCACTTTGTCCAGCAAATTCGGCATTGTAATATCTTCGGTGAAATACATTGATAATTTGTCGGAGTATTTACCCAAAATTTTTAGAAAGGATTGAATAACCGCGATGCTTATCGGCGTCTTATCTACAATGATAAATGCCTTTTTAACATTCGGGTTAATGGCGATAGCGGTATCCAACGTGTCTTCAATATCGATACTTTCGACAAGTCCGGTAAAGTTAGCTTGTCCGTACAAGGCGTATTCTTCAAAATAATTCACTCCGCAAAAAATAACAGGGGTATCCGGCAGCAGTCTGCTATAATATTTGAGCATGAATTGAAAGGCAGGGTCGTTGCTTATAACGGCCACATCAAACTTGTGATTTGCAAACTTGTGCTTAATTAAGCGATAAACATTTTCCGTATGGGTGTTATCAAAAAATCTTCTGGAATCCATATATTCATAAAACAATTGCGTCGAATAACCGCTTTTGCCAAAAATGGATTCAATGCCTTTATCAATTCCATCACTCCACACCTGCCCTTTATGAAAAGAGTGTAGAATGAGAATGTTTTTCTGACTCCGGCTCTCAGGGATATCTGATGCATATAATTTGCCCTCGGTGGTTAATTGAAAAATCAAAAGGCATACAATACAAAAAGAGGCCATCCACGGTAGCAATAATATATGGGTCAACCGGGTAACAGGTTTATTTTTCGTCAGTAGCATAATAATCCTCGAAGGTGTCTCAAAAAACGGATTTGGTCCAAAATATTGACGGGACCGGCTTCCAAACCGCAGGCATACTGTAGTATGTTGAGGATTTGGAAGCCGGTTCCAACACCCAATGTGGGCCAAAAGACTTCTTTGAGATGGCTTCTCATTATTGGTCGCGCGCTATACCCGCATGAACGATTTCGACGATTGTGCGCAGTATCTGATCGGCATTGTCCACGCCAACTGATTTCGCTTCTGCAATCCATTGTTCCTTAATGTGATCGACTTCGGGCAAACCCGTCCAGAAATCGATGTCTTTTTTATCCGCAAATACAATCTTACAACCACGCCTTTTCTGGTCGTTCAGATACCATTCGAACCATTTTAGATATTCCGATCTTAATTTGTTGCGAGCCACCGCTGCTGCAACTTCGATTTTCTTCTGTATGCTTTTCGGGAACTGGTTCCAGGTATCCAGATTGATGGTGATATGGTACGGGATCGGTGTCCAAAGTTCTCTGGCAATGAAAATATGCTTGGCCACTTCATCCAATTTCCCAATGTATATTCCCCCATATCTGGTCAATACACCTTCAATTGCGTTGGATTTAAGCCCCAGATAATTTAAATGCATGGGACTTGAAATTGGAACCACCCCCATGCCCTTCATGATTTCAAGACTCCAGCGGCTAGCTGATCGAATCCTTTTCCCTTTGAATTCTGAAAAGCTATATACAGGCTTGTTAAAGCAGAAGGCTGACGGCAAGACAGGGTAGGTGTAAACTATTTTTTGGTTGAATTTAGCGAACTCCTCATTCAACATCGGCAGTTCATGATATAACCTATCATAAACCCACATTATATTGTCGAATTGGATCGGGCCTCGTTGAATCAGATAGACTGCGCTATTGATAATCAGTCTCTTGGGATAATAGGCGATATTCACATGACCGAGATGGGCCGCCCCGGATTCGATGCCGCCCAGGATCTCCTCCCCCTTCAACAATGCGCTGTCGAAGTAGGAAATGAATGACACCTCACCTATGGTTTGATTTTCGATTTCCTCCAGAAAAGACTGTTCGGCCATGCCCCGCAAATAATCCGGAAGGGAATTGGTTGCAAATTTAAGCTTTACGGTTCTTGAAGTTGCATCCGGGGTGTGAAGCAGTGAGATGCATACAGCGCAAAAGCACCAAAAGAGATAATAGCGCGATTTCATTTTGATCCTTTCAACCATTCCGGTATGGACCCATAAGCGATAATCACTGCAAATATAAGTATTTTCCCCCGGATGAAATAAGGGAAACCCTTACAGCGATAATCATAACGTTTCTAGTATGATACCCGATAGGCTGAACGGAACACAATGAATTTAATTGAATACGAAAAGGACGAATGATCAGATTCACCATTTACAAAGGGGGCGAAAGACTATGAAAAAGACTGCTTTGATTATTACGTGCTTGCTTGTGGTTTGCATGGCCACCAATGAGGCCATCGCCGGGCACGGTGGGCATCACGGGAAACCCCGTGTGGCCGTTGGGGGCACCCCGGTGATGGAGTGCCAAGATCTAACAGACGACTTCAGTTATACCGACACGATGATCACAGATGCCATACCGACAGATGCGGGAGAAGAATGTGGCCGCAGTGGCTGCACCCCCGTGCCTGATCACTGCATTGTTAGGGGTTACATGAATGAGCGGGTAAGCCCTGAGGATGGAAAGACCTATGCCATCGGTTTCGAGATGCGCATGGCCACAGAGTGGAACGGCCGTTTCTTCTATCAGGGCAATGGCGGCGTTGACGGCAATGTGGCGCCGGCTTACGGGAATATTCTTGGTGGGGGTCCCACCAGCAACGGTCTGCTCAAAGGATTTGCCGTCATAAGTTCCGATGCCGGCCATCCCACGCGCAGTGCGGACTTCGGCGTTGATCCCCAGGCGCGCCTTGATTACGGTTATAATGCTGTTGCCGAATTGACACCCATGGCGAAACAGTTGATCAAGACCTACTACGGCAAACGGCCTGATACCTCTTACATCGCGGGCTCCTCCAATGGTGGGCGGCACGCCATGGTCGCTGCATCGCGATATGCTGACCAATATGACGGGTTTCTTGCGAGCAACCCGGGTTTTAACCTTCCCCAGGCCGCAGTGGCCCAGCTTTGGGGTGTGCAACAGTATGCCACTATTTCCGGTTTCGGTGCCGGCGACGGCTTTTGTGGTTCTAGAGTAGCTCTAGTACCAGAAGATCGCCCCGACATTAAAACCAGTTTTTCTGCGGAAGACACTGCACTGGTGGCCGACATCATTCTGGATAAATGCGATGCATTGGACGGCGCAATGGACGATTGGGTCGGCGACCCTGTTGCGTGCCAGGAACTGTTCAACATTAATGAGGATATCCCCACCTGCCAAAACCCGGACGATACCGGGTGCCTGACCTATGGCCAGAAATCGGTGCTCGCCAGGGTGCATGCGGGGGCCATGGACAGCATGGGGGAGGCCCTCTATTCAAACTTCATTTGGGATCCGGGTATCCTTTCCAGCGGATGGCGCACCTGGAAATTTTGTAATTCCATCAGTGATCGCGACCCGGTCGCCGTGGGCTATATTTTCTCGACACCCCCGCATTATCCTCAGGTTCTTGATGAATTTGGCACATCGCTGCTCGATTATGCCCTCAATTGGGACGGTACCGGCTTCGACGTGGACAGGGATGCGCCCAAAATCTACGACACCGATGACACATACACCGAATCGGCCATGTCTTTTATGACCCCGCCCGACCTGATGATGAAAAAATTGTTTGCCAAAAGAGGCAAATTGATCGTGGTGCACGGCGCCTCCGATCCTGTCTTTTCCGTGGCGGACACCGTCCGCTGGTACGATACCCTCCGTGCGCGCTACAGGAAACGTACCAAGCGCTTTGCCCGCCTCTTTATCGTGCCCGGCATGGGACACAGCAGGGGTGGTCCTGCATGCGATCAGTATGATCTGGTTGATGCCCTGGTAAAATGGGTTGAGCAGGGCATCAAACCCGATGCCATAACCGCCACAGCGAGGGGAGGCGACAACCCGGAAGTTCCCTCGACATGGGATCCGGAACGCACGCGACCCCTATGTGCCTATCCGTCGGTGCCAGTGTACGACGGTAGCGGAGAAGTTGAAGATGCGTCCAGCTGGTCCTGCGCAGCCCCATCGATAAAATAGATAAACAGGACCGACTGAAAAAAACAATAAAGGGGCGCATACGCTGATAAAGCAGGCGTCCCTTCTTATTCTGCAGATCGCAGCCAGCCATCTGCTGTCCTGAGGGAGCCTCCTGCTCTTCTGACGCCTGCGAATAAGGCGGCCTCTTCGTTGATTTTAACAACTTACCGGGCGGATTTAGGAAAAAGAGATATCTCCAGCCAGACAATGGAGTCACTCGGGTATTTTCTTCCCAGTAGCATCGGCTCCACAGTCTATTGATAAAAATAAGGAGAAACATTATGAAGCGTATTTCTGCAATAGCAATAACATTCGTGGTGATGGTAGCCATGATATCATCGTTCGGCACGGCCTCATTTGCGGCTGAAGTGCCCGACCATCCATTTGTTAATTTCTCCAGTGACAGATCTACATGGTTCTTCAGAACCGTGGGCGGCAACAACGATGTGGCCTTTTTTGATTTTTTCTACCCGTTTGACCCGACTGTCAAGACGAGAACCTTCGACCCGCTGGCCATGTACAAGCTGGATCAAGGTTACTATTTTGACGACGACGGTAACTTAATGATCCGTATTGATGATCTTAAAAAGCTTTATGATCCCTATTTTGATTATGACATATCCGACAACCTGCTGAAGATCCGTCATACCCATTATAACAAGCTGATAATTGATGGATTTGGTGATCGACGGACCACCGTCGAATACACTAAGATGGTCTGGGATCTCAGCATCGATGTCAGCGTTGGCAGTTCCAAAAACGCGGGAACATATGATTACACAGAATATGAGCCGACCAATGACGGCGGTGGAAGTGACATCAATGATAGTAATAGCACAACCGGGACTACTTTTGCGTTCGCCGAAGGCGCAATAACATTTATGAATGGTGAATTTTATGTACCGCTTGCCGAAGTGATGACGCTGATGGGCAAAATCAGTTTTGAAGAACGTGGCTATTTGGTGATTCAGGGGGGAAATATGCCGGACGTGACCGTTGAAGTGGTCGGAGACCCCCGCCGAGAAGGGATAACGAATGAAGACGGACAACCGGTCGTCATTCCCGACGTATTGGTACCGCAACCCGGCAATTTCTGGCGCTGCGGGGCGGCGGAAGATTGTGACCCGGACTACACCTGGGCCGATTACATGGACGATGTCGCCGATGGGAAGAGAGCGACCGGTTGGCTGTGGAGAGCATTCCACATCCCCAACGGTGCCAGTTCCAAAGGCACCAATGGAGAAGAGATCACTATAGCTGCCGACCGAATCGTTCCGCTTAGTATCTATGTACCGTCTCGCTATCACAAGCACAAAACACGGCTGGTGATCATGCTGCACGGCGCTACCGGCAATGAAAATACGACTTGTGACCGGCTTGCCGATCGAGACATATTTCCGGACCAGCTCGCAGAGGATTACAACTACATCATGGCATCACCCAACGGCTGGACCCGCGAACCGCAGTGGAGAGAGAGCCAGGCGCTATATTCCTTTGAAGAATCCTTTGAGATGGTGATGGATGAATTTCCTGTAAAGGATAGCAGCGTTTTTATCACGGGCAACTCCTATGGCGGGAAGGGAACGATTGAGTTGGCCATGCGTTTTCCGGGAAGATTCCGTGCCATGGCACCGACCGCCGCTAAGATCGGTAATAGAGGACAAAGAACCGGAACAATTACAATCCCAGGTGATCCTAATGCAGATCCAGATGACCCAGAGTTCAAGCCTCTTAGAATAACAGTATTTGAGGAATATATTAATTTTGAGGAAACGGGTTTCGGCTTAAACGACATTTGGGCATATGATTTGAGTGATATCCACGATATGCCCACGATGGTTGTCCAGGGAACCGGGGATACAACGACTTCATACTATTTCCAGATTGGAAATCAGCTCAGGGATGGTCCTATTGTCGCGGGGATCATGCCCAAACTCACCGACACAATTTATCTGGTTGTCGAGAAAGGTTTTCACTCCTACGCTTATGGTACTGCACTGAAACCTATTTTTGATTTCTTCGAAAGCCAGCTCAGCCGATGCAAAAAAAACATCGAATCCGATACGCTTTATATTTACCAAACTAAAGGTAAAGCGACACTGGCCAGGATCGGTGGTAAAGCAAAGAAACATCGCTGGAGATCATACCAGCATTGCAGGAATAGCCGCCGCACCCGGGTGGTGGCCACCGAGGTGGTCGGTGATACCGTTATGATAGCCCTCAGCGACCTCGAGAGGATATACGGTAAGGGGTTAAAGGCGTATTCACTATCGGCCTACGCTATCGACCCGGAAGCAACTGTATATTACTGGACGCTCATCCACAACGACCAGACCTTGAATTTTAGAATAGGCGAGACAAAGTATCGCCGAAACATGGAGCGCTACAAAATGGATGTGCTCTCAGTTGCCAGGACACAGGATCAACGCCTGCTTGATGCTGCTCCCGAGTTTTCCGTGGCACCTTATGAAAAAGACGGCGTAATATTTGTCCCACTGGTTGAAACCATGGATGTGCTGATGGAATCTGTGGTCATCGTTGATGGCGACAATGCTGGTAGGATCTGTACCAAGCGATAAAGTTACGGGCCCATCTACCAATCTATGGTAGATGAACTAATTTGAGTTTATCTAAGGCCAAAACATATTTGTGCTTATGCTATATCAAAGATTAAAGTGTAAAGGTTAAAGCTAAGGTATATTGTCTATTGAAAGACCCATGCCAGGTTTTGGCATCTCGATGTACGTAAAAGTGATACGCTTAAATTATTACAAATTATAGAATCGGCTGCCATCAATCCCTTTAAACTTTTTCCTTTACGCTTTAAACTTAGCGTTTTGAGCCAAATATTACATTTTAACTCAAAGCAACCAAGCCTAATTTTGGTATATAGGCCCGTAAAGTTTTAGGGGGTTCCACGCGGCCTATTCGATAGCTTCAAACGGGGCTTTCGGTTTCCCTCGATATTGGCCGGCGCAGTTAATGAAGCAAGTCGAGGGTTGGATGACGGGAATCCAATAATGTGAGATCAACTACTTTGGCCACGCAGCTTGCTGTGTGGCCAAATGTGTAAAGGCGAAATCATTTTCACCGAAAAATTGCTGCCTATTTCAAGTGCCACTTGCGGTCCTTGTTGATGGCCCTGATGGGCATTACCGGTAACATCAATGTTCCCGGCGGCCAAGTGCTGTTCAAGACACCCAACATCGTCAAAGTGAGCACCTTCGGCGCCCACAAGCAACTGCCCAAAGAACAGGTGGCCAAGCGGCTGGGGGGCGAGCGATTTCGGCTGGCCGGCAAGTTCGGCATCATCAATCCCAAGTGCGTTTGGGATGCCGTGCTCAACGAGAAACCTTACCCGGTGAAAATGATCTTTTTGATCAGCTCCAATCCGTTGCTCACCCGTGCCAAGCCTTCGGAAGTCTATCGGGCGCTGGAAAAGATAGAATTTCTGGCGGTTTCCGATTTTAAGCTCCTCACGAAACGGGACTCGATCTCGCATGACGTAGTAACAGATGCGTGCCAGTTTATTGCCCAGGGCTTTTGTTGCCAGGCTCGTATTGGCCTGTGCAGCCTTGCGGTTATAATACCGTCTGAATTGTTCATTATACCGACGCCCCAATTGAACGGCTTCGGTGAGTGCCCAACTCAGATAACGATTTCCATTTTTACGATTGCCATATCCTTTGCTTTTTCCGTCGGACAATCGCCGAGAGGGTACACATCGACAAGTCGTATTAGAATCTCATGGATTCAATTAGTTTAACAGATATACCATATTGTCAATGTGGTGAAAATATACACAGACAAGAGAAACTTCAGGCGCTGCACTTCTGGTTTTACATCGACCACTTTGATCGCAAGGGGACAAACCGCCGGCTTTACGATTACGCCTGTGGGGAAAACGTATTTGCCTGGGTATAACCGGCGGGAGGTGGCCAATGAAAATCAAGGTGCAGGTGGTTATCGAATCCGATAGTCAAAGGTCTCGAAAGGAGGGTTGGTTTGAGGTGATTGCCGGACCACGGCGCTCACTGGCCGGTGACTTCGCCGAAAATCGCTGTTCTGGGTCAGGATATTTGCTTATCAGCTCTTCCAATGTAAAAAATGTTAGTTTTTTTAACTTTTTTTCCAGCGTGTGACCGGATCTGTCACACCTGCCTGATAGGGTACTCCTAAATGATGAAAAACCGCACTTAGGAGGACATTATGACAGGTTACATCGCAACCCCGGATTATCAAGAGCGTTTCGAGTATCACGGTAACACCGCCATCGAGCACACCCGTTTGCGAGACGGCCATGTGGAGCGTGAATGGATCCATTTCGATTCTGCTGAAGAGGCAGTGGAATTTTTTGACGAGGTTTGTGCGTAATGGACGGCTTGACGATTTGGCGCCGCTTATTGCGGTATTTGGTGGAGTCGTTGACCATGACCCTTTTCACGGCCCTGAGCGCTGGTGTCATTTGGTTGGCCGGGGCATAGTCCGGAGTCGGATTCTTCTAATGGTCACGGTGACCATAAATCTGAACTATGGACACTATGATAATGGCAGCAACAGGGTGATGGTACATCCGGCATTTTCATTGTTGGTGGCTTCAACGCGTCCGCCCATGGCGACCATGAACTTTTTCACAAGGGAGAGGCCGATGCCGGTACCACCGGTGCTGCGGGTCAGTTTGTTGTCCACCCGGTAGAAGTCGTTGAACACTTTTTTCAAGGCGCGGCGGGGAATACCGGGGCCGGTATCGGATATCGCAATATGCGCCCACGAGTTCCGCGTGCCGGCAGAAATGGTGATGCATTTTTCCGGGGCCGTTTGGCCGAACTTGATACTGTTTTCGATTAAATTGATCAATACCTGGATCAGCACTTCACGGTCATAGGGAAAGGCCGGTACCTGAGCACCCTCGATTTTTAAGAGAAAACCTTCCTGCTCGAGTTTATGGGCCATGACGCTTTGAACCTTTGTCAGCACATCTTCCAGTTGGCCTTTGCGAAGATCGAAGTGGCGCTGTTTTTTCTCCAGTTTGGCCAGCTCGAGGACATTGTTGATCAGGCGGGAAAGGCGGGTGCTCTCACTTCCCAGAATGCTGAGATAGTCCCGCTCTCTTTCAGGAGTTGCAGCGATGCCCTGCTCCAGCATTTCAATGTACATGCGGATATTGGTCAGCGGTGTCTTGAGTTCGTGGGTTACCGAAGAGACGAACTGGGAACGGCGTTCCGAGTGGTCCACCACGGTGCGGGCGCTTTGGTAGATGGCGACGAGTCCGGCCAGCATGAAAAAACCCAATACCCATAAGGCGATGCCAAGGGTTTTGCGGGCCGGAGAGGGCGGTGCGGATGCGGCGCCCAAGACGGCGCTGAGAAAATCAAAGGGTGCCGGGAATGTTCTGCGTGTGATGACATCGGAGGTGGAAGCCATCATGCCGGAGGTGACGGTATCCTGTTTCACGCCGTTTTCCAGGACCTGCAACCGCAGTCCGGTGAACTCGGCCATGGGTTGGGTGTCAAAGTGCGCGGCCGCCAGATGCCTTAAGAAGGGGGCCGCCTCCAGTACGAACCCCTGACGGTAAATCTGGTTGTTGATAGCGATACGGCGAAAGATAAAATAGCGCCCCGGCGTAATCAATACCGATTGCAGTGGCGCTACCTCTACCTGGAAACTGGCGGCGCCCTTAGGGCCCGGCGATCCGGAAAGCGAATCGCTCCTCTCTTTTTCCAAGATATCTTCGGCCATTTCAGCACCGCGCCCCTGCTCCACGGCGGCAATGCCGGGCGCTGTTGCGCTCTCTTGCCAGGCTGTGTCCGGGCGGTACAGACTGCTGTCCTCTTTGGAAATATTGAGCGCCTGGCGCTGCGATATCTCTTCCTTTCGGATGGATTTAGAGCCCAGGTAGCTTTTTTTGGCCGGTGTCTGTTGCTTGGAAATATACCGGTCTGCAAAGCGCGCTTTGGCTCTCTTTTGGGTCCCAAATTTGGGGCTTTGCGACACTTTGGGTTCAGGGGCAACCGGTTTTGCGGGAAGAGCGAACTTTTTGTCGTTGAAGATGGTATTGGCTTCTTTGAGTCGGGAGACCGTTCCTCGTTTTTCCGGCGGTACTCTTCCCATATCCTTTACCAGGGGG
>CAJIBC010000082.1_pt1 | contig 12684 bp, 13 predicted proteins | sample 9199231 | NCBI WGS metagenome assembly CAJIBC01 (sample SAMEA7708282, study PRJEB35096) | sediment metagenome | biome: marine neritic benthic zone biome [ENVO:01000025]; feature: sediment [ENVO:00002007]; material: shallow marine sediment [ENVO:03000034] sea grass bed [ENVO_01000059] ...
ATAACTAACCGTATTTATTTTATATAAATGGTTTTGTTGAGTTACTTTTTCTGATCAGAAAAACGTTGAAATTACCATATTTTTGGGTTCGATTCCCATGCACTTCCGCCATTTTTTTTAATTTTAGATAGTTATAATCATAAGATAGTCACAATTTCATCACAAAACACCATTCATTGCCCTGCCCAAATACCACCTTATCGATGTCCACATCATCTCCTCCTGCCTTGTTTTGATAACCAGTGATTATTAAGGGAGATGAAATGTCATATAGCATTGTCAGATCCCAATTGGATAGTAAAAATCAAATTGACAAAGGCACCATTCTGGCGTACAAATAGACAAATACAGGTAGATCCATAACCAAGAAGGATATTCACCATGGACCCAGTAACACAAACCAAAACTGAGCGAATAAACCTCCGCCTAAAGAGCAGCGCTAAAAGCCTTTTAGAGCGTGCTGCCAGTTTTGAGGGTAAAACTGTCAGTCATTTCATACTGAACAGCGCCTTAGAGCGTGCCGAGAAAACCGTTCAGAAGCATGAAGTTATGATACTGAATGCAAAAGATTCCAAAACGTTTTTAAATGCTTTGTCCAAACCGGTAAGATTCAATAGCAAACTAAAGGATGTGTTGGAGGAATATAGCAAACGTGTGGTCAGCAAATGACCGACTTTCATAATTTGGTGATAGAGCCACTTAACACAAGCCATGACAGGCCAAATTTCCATTGTGGTGTCGATGCACTGGACCGATACCTTAAAAAGCAGGCCAAGCAGGATATTAAGCGCCGCATTAGTCGGGTTTTCGTAGCGACAACGCCGGATGATCCGAAGAAAGTAATTGGTTACTACACCCTGAGTAGCTTGTCCATCGAGCTGAATCAGCTACCTGAAAAACTATCCCGGAAATTACCGAAACATCAAGTGCCTGCCGCTTTGATAGGCCGACTTGCGGTTAGTCAAATCGCTCAGGGAAAAGGTGTTGGAAGAATGTTGCTGGCCGATGCGATCAAACGCACATTAGCGATCAGTGATGAAATCGCCATTTATGCTATAGTTGTGGACGCCATTAGCAGCGATACACGGCGTTTCTACGAGCGATTTGGTTTCAACCGCCTAAGCGATGAGATCAATAGGCTATTCCTGACTCTGCAATCGATCTAACCCTATACAATCCCCTTTAAGCATCTTTCATTAGTAGAATATGTTAGGCTAATACTGTATACTATTCAATGATAGTCTTAACGAAATATACTGGGTTTATTTCCCAATATATTTTCTTTTTAACCTTGTTTACTGAATGTATCTTTGCACTTGAGAACTCTGTTGACATGAAAAGCTTTTCCTGCATCCAATTTCCTAAATTTTTTCGAAGCAGAAAATAAATAATGGTATTAGCACTAAGCACTATTGTGGTTATTAGATCTGATGCTTGAAATACTTTTAATATGATTGCAGACATAGTAAGTAAAATAATCCCAAATCCCTGCGAGGTAACAATATTTGAGCCGCATCTCAAAGACACGAATAGATCAGGATTCTTTTGGCTAAGCTCTTGGGTGAATTTTTCAAAAGCTTTTATTATTTCATCCTTTTTTGACACTCCGCATATTCGAAACCCATTTTTCTCGGCATGCCCACCAACTCGAAGTTTATCCCCAAATCGCCTCTTCAGAAAATAGATTGTTCCATGCTCTAAAGCATGATTTTGCTTTTTATTAATGGACATCGTGAAACGCCTGAAGAGGGTCGAAAAAAAAGGTAGATTGAGTCCAATCACCACAAATAATACAAAAGGAAATATAAAAATAAAGGCAATTGCACCAAGTCCTTCAGGTGGTACATACAAATATATTGCTATACAAATTAAATAAAAAATGAATCCTGATATAGGATTTTTTATAAAATTGATGAATTTTCTTAATAGATTCTGCATGCTGGGAGTTCTATTTTGCCATGTTAGATTTAGAATTTAGACTATTTTCAGAATTCATATAGACCAATGTATTCATTAATTCTGTTTATCAATGCCTGTTTTAAGCCCTATTTTCTTGACACCAGCTTTTTCCAGCCTGGTAAGTATCTCAATAACTTTTTCATAAGGAACATCAGTTTCAACGTTTAGAATAATCTCAAATGATCTGGAGATTACAATTAATTCATTGTCTGTAATCGTGCTACCGTTAGAATATATCGATCCATCTGACTTGAGACGAAATTCATGAACAGGTGAACATGAACATAACACAGCAAATAGAATGAATGGAATTATTCTTTTCAGAAATTTATTTAGACGTAGCAATGGCTCTTCCTTGCGAGAAGCGCCAATTTGGCCCTGATATGGCACAGAGCAATTAAACGAAATCATTCTTATGGTTTTTATAATAGGCCTCAAGCTTTTCCCAAACTTCAGAGTCGCCACATAATGTGTCGCCCCATCCTTTGACTTCATATTCATCATTGTCAAAATTATTTTCGATATATTTTATCCGTTCAGATTCATGGAGATGCGGATTGTCAAATGGAAAAGAGGACACAACGCGACCGAGGTCATTTGATTGCTTTATGCAGCCAATTGCCGAATAAGCATCAATAAATTTTGAATATGGTGGATTATCTGGCCAATCCGTTTCAAAAAAATATCGATAGCCACCATTATCAAATACACCTTGGGCTGAATATACATATAAAAAGATGGCAACGGATCTTGGTAAACCATCTATTTTTTCGCCTATCTCCTTTAGTTTAGATGTAGCCTGCTCGAAGGCTTTGTCGATGATCTCAGTCATTATAGATGCATCCCTATTTTCAATCTTTCTTTATCAACCCATTTCATCAATATTTTATATGTTTTTCCATCAAGTTTAGAATTACATTTTCCACGTGCCTGAACAATGGTCCTGGAAATTGGATCCATTTCAATTGTTAATACACGTCGGGCTGTATTATTGACCTCTTTTTTCATTGACCAAATAGTCGTTTTTTTATGAAAACAATCATATGCGTATGTGCTTACACAATGTCGCATCATTTTGCCCTCTACTTGAAGTTCGGAGCTTGTAAGGAGTTCCGAGATGCTCCAGATCCGATGTGGACTAACCGGATTATGCGTTTCTTCAAGGTATCGGTAATCATTGATTTTCGATTTTGTCCATTTAAAATTAGATCTATTTGTAATCGTAGCAAGTTCTGTATGCCAGGCCTCAACAAGGCGCATTATTGACTTAATGGTGCGACCTTTCATGGAAAAATTTGGTTGGGGTGGATCCAGATATAAAATATCATCATCAGTATGAACTTCTCTTTTCGCAATTTTGATGTGGTATAAAAAATCAACGATGGGATTAACATAATCCTTATTTAGATCTTTGATATTGATAAAGAATTGAATAACTGTTCTCCAAAAATCTTCATGCCCAAAGTTTTTGCCTAGTCTTGTTGTAATAATGGCCTTAGCCAGATTTTTTTCCCCGCCCAATCCTAAAACCTGCGCATAGCGTATGGATTCTTCCGGTGTGAAATGGTCGGGAGCTTGTAAAAAATAATGCTCCATCTTTGGGGTCATGACAATTAAGTTATTCAGTTTTCTAAAACTATATCCATTCGCCATCTTGAAATACCAATTTTGAAACTTCAAACCGGTATAGTTCCTTTTTCTCAGCCATACATTGTTCATAAAGAATGGTGTTTCATATTTGGCCAATAAATGATGGACCAATGATGCAAAAACATTTCGACTGCGTTCATCCTTCGGTTTCCAGGTGTATATGGGACGAATAAAATCCCTATGAAAATAAGATAAATTTAAAATACCCTGGACGTACGAACATGCATCAGGCCATAGTTTTCCTGGGTCTATCGAAATATTTATCAACTGTGAATTTTGCTGCACATAAACCAATAGGTTTCGAAATATATTGAAACCATCTCTATTGTTCTTTAATTTCAAATAGGCGTTATGTATGGCTCTATCCAACTGGTTTTTGGCATAATATTTAAATTTGCCCTGATTGATCAGCTGATGATTAATTTGATTGGTCATTTTTAGCCCTCATGTTTTCTCTCATTTCAATGACAGACCAAATGATATGAAAATCAATTAAGGTGGATTACCTCTGGCAAATTAAAGAGGTTCAACGTCTGGAATGATTTTCTTTACTTGTCTGATCTATGAGGGAAAGGCGCAGCTATCCTGAAGCTGATGGCTTTTCAACCTTTCAGCGGGTATAAATCGCCATGAATGCGAAAAATGGTGGGCTATGTGAAATAAAAGAAAAACATGATTGTTAACATTTCATATTAAAATTAGACTTTAGTTTTTCAGCCGAAATTCCAGGCCTTCAAAAACTCGAACAGGATTCCCTCTTTCAAGTCTATTGTGATGATTCCAGCGCTTGCTTTGGGATTCGCAAATGATTTCATTTTCCTTATGCAGCAACAGTCTATTTAAACGACTCATCGCCAATTTTCGGTTTAGATGCTGTGAACGTTCTTCCTGAGCGATAGCCTGAATACCTGTCGGCCGATGGGTTATACGAACTGCTGTCTCCGTTTTGTTGACATGTTGCCCACCTGGCCCTGAAGCGCGCATTGTTTGAATCTCGAACTCATTTTCCAACCAATGGGGTGTTTCCGGAGGTACAAATGCAGACACGCCCACGAACCAATTCTTACGCTTGTGATTGGTCCGAAACATGCTCTTTCCGATCCACTGGACGGTGCCTTCGAACGATTTTATGAATGTAGAAGGGGCTTCACCTTCAAGAGCAATCAATACGGATTTGAAGGTTTTGGTTTTATTACCGGGAACCATGTCAATTACTCTGGTATTAATCCCCTTCGATTTAGCATCATCTATAATTTGCTGCGAAAGCATATTCACAACCCAGCAACATTCTTCAGGTCCTCGTCCGGATGTTATTTGAAGCCAGGATACCATCTAACTTTTCCTCGTTTTATAGGTAATAATCGGTTTCAAAGCAGCTACTACATCAATAAGATCCTCTTTGATTAGATCTTCAATGACTGCATCGATATTTTTGTAAGCCTGAGGTGCTTCTTCGTATAATAGGTTCTTGTCCTCGCATATGACATGGCTGCCGATTGATGTCTTAATGAGCGATTTGGCTTTAAATCGATCCCTCAGTTTCTCCTTGCAACTTCCCCTGCTCCATTTGCGTCCGGCCCCATGGGGGAGTGACCAAAGATTCTTTTCTTGATCCCCCCTGGATTTGACCAGATAGGTTAAACTGCCTCGGCTGCCGGGTATTATGGATAGATCCGACTCAGATGATGTTGCGCCTTTGCGGTGCAGCCATAAAGTGTCCATGCCATCGGACCTTCTCGTGACACTGTTGTGACAAACATCGATTACCGGCGCGCTCTTAGCATTTATGTATGAACCAAAGCGATGGGCGATCAGGGCTCTGTTACAGCCCGCCCACTTCAAAGCTTCATCATGTGCCGCCAGATAGCCTCGCGCCTCGTCCGAATCCGCATCCAACCCTTTGGCACCATAACGATCCGTATGTTTTCGAAGCAACTGCTCCCCAATGGACCGCGATCCGCTGTGAACAAGAATAAAAAGATAGTTCTTGTCCAACCCCAGTCTGTCATAGGTGTCATGATCGAGTACTTTTTCGATGCACTGTAATTCTGCAAAATGATTCCCACCGCCTATAGTGCCTAAGGCAATATCATGCGGACTGGCGTCAAGACCGAATGCAGTGCGCCATATGTCAAGGTCACCGTCAAACGGCTGATTAAGGTCTTTAAGTTTTTTGATCCATTTATCCCTTTTGATTTTTTTTCTTTTAATCTGGGTTGAAAAAAGTCCAACGCCACAACCCACATCGTTTCCGATCAACGCTGGATAAATGACCGCCTTGGACATAAAAGCTGCGCCCACGGGGCTGCATTTTCCTGGATGCAGATCCGGCAACCCCACAGCATATTCAATACCGTTTAGATTTGAAACTTGCTGCAATTGCCTTACAGCATCGCCTTCGATCCAACTGTTTTCCGAGCAAACAATTCGATAGTATTTTTCGTTATCTGAAATTGAGTTCATAAATACTTTTCTAAGCTGGCAGGCGTTTAACAAACCTCATTAAAGCACCTGCCAGCGTGTATGGGGTTCACATTAATCTAAGAATGCCAGCGTTTCCTCAATGAACCAGGCATCGCTTTCGCGATTGGGAACGATTGAATGCCACCCTTTTAAAATGATGGTCTTATGATCCCTGTGCGAAACGCGCCCTCTTCCGTATACAGCCATGTTTCGGCGCATAAGGCGCCAGCCCCAAGCTCTTGCCTGAGGCTGTCTTTTGATGAGTTTTTGGTATTTGGATGCATCAATACCATTGGGGTGCTTGCTGCAAACATATACCGTCTCTCCGCCGGACCTATAGATTTCTTCAACCATATGAGGTGAGCCGTTACCTCTTCTGATCGGCTCATTTTTAATAATCAACATCGGATCCGTTACAATGTCCGGAGCGGGAATAAAAAACCATTCCCCTTGACGCAAAAAAGCTGCATTTTTTCTTTTATTTCTGTTTTTCGGCTTCAGTTGCTTCTGTGCACCAATAATTTGTGCGGGCTTTAATGCATCCATTGCGTCGGTAATATTGGAAACAGCTTCCGGAACCGCTGCCGCGAACCATCCTTTTTCGTCAAGCCCGCATAAGAACCGATATTTCGCATTTTCGTTATCCCGGGCAAACAGCAACAGATGGTGATTGTTTTTATCAACTCCCATAATGTGAAATTCAACGGTACCATCTGTGTCGATCTTGAAAAACTCTCCGCTTTTATCCTTACCAATATTCACGACAAAGTGAGCGTCTCTTCTGCTTGTCCGATTCACAATTCTGCGGAAACGGTTATTCCTTTGCGCAATATCTCCTACTTTCAATCTGGATCCGATTTTTTCGAATACTTTTTCTATATATTCCAAAACGATTCTCCTTGAACACTAAGTTTCTACAATCTGATAAAAAAATAGACTCGTTCCTTATATGGCATTCGAATTTTTGCATGATGCACCTCCCATCATTTTTCTCTAAAAGTAGTGGTGTCTTTGCGAACCATCATATCGAGAGCTCTTTAAGCAACAATTCTTAAACTCTCGTCGTGATCCACAAGGACACAGATCGTTTCTACCGAGCTTTTCGAAAAGCTCTTTATCGCCATGAACGATCTGCAACCCACGCTTTACGTTTGTTTCTGATGGATAACCACGCCGTCTTTTGCTCATTGGTTCAAAATTTCACCTGGTTGCTGAATTTATGCTTTTTCGACATGACGCACCTCCCTCCACCTTCAACGGGAATGTTTAACAACAAAATTTTTATCTCAGGGAACTGCAATTTCTTTCATTTAAACGCAATTCACCTGCTTGCTGTAAATCTGTTGAAAAAGTAATAGGAGTAACCGGCCCGGTCGGGCCTTGGATAAGAAGGATTTAGCCGACCCGCCGGAGGTTAATTGGTTTATTTTTTAGAATGTCGCTTGGCATATTAACCACCTTTCTGATCTTTTTAAGTAGATGTATGAATTATGATCTTTACGAAACCGGCATTTACCAGAGGGTTTTATTATTGTCAATCACTCTTCTAATTTTTTTTGACTTACTTTTGGATAAAGTTTCTTCAACCGTTTACCGATGGGTATGGTAGGCGGACCGTGCTTGTTAATAGCCGCATTAACCAATAACCTGCAATTAAGGGGACGTTCTTCAGTTTTTCAGCTTCCTATGGTGTGTTTGAAATTAAAAACTTAATTTCTAAAGAACATTCCCTTTTTGCACCGGTTTTTCGCTTTTAGAAAAACGCTCAAGTATCTGAATAATAAAATAAAAGGAGGGACATATGAAAGCATTCGCAATTATCCTTTCCGGAGTCATATTGATGGTCATCACCGCCTGCTCCAGGCCCTATACCGCTACAATGAAAGAAAACCTAAAATCCAGATCGATTGAAACCAGGACCGAAAACCTGATGCCCCTTAAATTTGAAGACGATCCCTTCAAATTTTCCATTAATGAAGACAACCCGGTTTTCCAAACCGAATCCGGAAAATCATATGTCGCCCTTGTGGAATTGCCTCCGTACCAGGAGGGCAAGGCCCTTCATTTTAAAAGTATCTGCGAATGCCTCGGCTTCCGGAAATCGATCTACATTCCGAATGTGCTGGTGCTGGATGAAAGCCACCAGCCCCTGAAATACCTGAATTTCCAGACCCGCCCGCAGACCATGTGGGACGGGGCCAGTTACGAAGGGTTCGGTGGAATTGCCCCCCAGGACCGTTTCCTTTTCATCTATTCAGACCCGACCAAATACGGTAAGCCTGCAGACAATCTCAACGTTCCCTATACCTACACCACCACTGAATACCGCTCATATACCAATACACAGGTCACCACTTATCACGCATCTTCCATGGGCCTCTGGTGGAAGGGATCTGCAGTGGGATCTTTCAAACTGCGGATCATCGATGCATCAAAACTGGAAAAAGAGAAGAATAAATAGGCAACTTTGTAGAGATACATAAAGGGGTCGAATCGTAGCGCGAATTTATTCAATAAATTATAACTGTTATATGATCAAGCATGGTTTGAATAGCTACCTGCCCTTCCACAAAACCCTAAATTGAGCGGGCTAGCGGTGGATAGGTTTTGTACCCACAAGTTTTAGCTGGTCTGAAATCCCTTTTTAGTAAAAATATATTAGAAAGAACGATTATTAGATGGAAGGCACCGCCCTTCTGATATTCGAAATGACCCAGCGCAATTACATGGTTTTCCACACCTTCCGATTGGACTTTTACGCCGTTAAGGTTATATTTATTTTTGAAAGTTCGAATAACAGGACCTTATGATCCAAAATTAGTGTTTACATATTGCAAGGTTTCATTGAAATATGGCCGGCAATACTCCCTGGACCCCATCAGGCGCCATTGCTGTTGCGTTCAAGTGCTGGCCAGAGCATCGGTGGTCTTTAACCGATTGTACCGTACAAACATCAGAGAGCCTGAAACGTGAAGAATGACACCCGCAATCGCTCCACCTGTATCGCCGTACTTCCTTTTGAAAACCTTTCAGGAGATTCAGACAACGACTACTTTGCAGCCGAATTTGTGGAGGATCTGATCACCGATCTTTCGCGCTTTCACAGTCTGCAAGTCATCTCCTCCTATACTTCCAAAAAAATGGGCGCCGGATCTCCCGATGGACTGGCGGAAGCCAAGGCCCTGGCTGTCAGTTACCTGCTCAAAGGCAGTTTGCGCCGCAAAGCAGACCAGATCCGCATCACCACTCAGCTCATCGAGGTGGCCGGCGGCGGCGTTATATGGGCAGAGCGCTATGACGCCCCTTTGGACACCATCTTTGACATTCAGGATGATATTGTCGAACGCGTGGCCGGCGCGCTTTCCGCCCAGATCGACCAGGTCCTTCTGGCGGCAGCGCGGGACAAGCCACTGACCAGCCTGGCGGCCTACGACTGCTGGCTGAGGGGCATGGACCTGCTTCGCAAAGGCACGCCCGCAGCCGATCAAAACGCCCGAAAAATTTTCGAGCAGGCCCTGACCATCGATCCCAACTACAGTCGCGCCCATGCCGGGCTATCGCTCTCTTACTTCAACGACTGGAGCTGTCAAGTGTGGGAGAACTGGCACGCCACCGAACGCAACGCTTTCAAACACGCCATGAAAGCGATTCAGTTGGACGACACCGACCACATCACCCAGATGATCTTGGGCCGTATCCTGCTCTATCGGCATCAATTCGACATCGCCGAGCAGCACCTGAACCGATCCCTGGATCTGAATCCCAACGATGCCGAAAGTTTGATCCAGATTGCCATCAGCCAAGCGTATCTGGGAGAGGGCCAAAAGGGCGAGCGACTTTATCTAAAAGCGATGCGCCTGAATCCCTATCGCAACGTCTGGTACTATACCGGCGGGGCGTTCACCTACTTTGTCCAGCGTCAGTTTGAAGTTTGCATCGAGCTGGCCCTGAAAGGACCGCTCACCGATCGGTGGGTGGATCTGCCCGCCTTTCTCTCGGCCGCCTGCGCCCACATTGGCAATACGAAAGAAGCCGCCCGCTACCTGGAGATTTTTGAAAAAACGTTTCATAAAAAGATCATTAGGGACCACCAACCCACCCCTGACGAAATAATCACCTGGCTAAAGCTGGCCAACCCTTTTAAACAAGAAGCCGATACGGCCCTGCTGGTGGAGGGGCTGGCCAAGGCGGGGCTCTCCCACCGGTGGGAAAAAACCTCAGCAGCCACGACACCCAAGCCAACACCAAGGCAACCCAACACATTTAAAAAGCATAAAGAACTGTGGCACATGGCTTTTGAAGACGCCAGTATTCAGCTACCGGAAATAAAAGGCTTTTTCGATCTGGCACGCCTGTTGGCCACACCGGGAGAAGAGGTGCACTGTACCGAGATGATGGGCACGCCGGACAGTTTGAGCGATCACGATACGGCAATAGATGAAAAGGCCCGCCAAGCCTATACGCGACGCATTCGCGATCTGCACAGTGAGATCGCCACAGCCGAAGAGATGAACGACCTGGGCCGCATGGAGAAGTTGTCCACCGAGCTGGATCAACTCACCGAACACTTGACCAAAGCCCTGGGAATCGGCCGGCGCGTACGCCCCCTCAACGCCCCTGCCGAGCGTGCACGTGCCGCCGTCACCTGGCGCATCAGAAACGCAATCAAAAAAATCAGTACCGCCCACCCAGCCCTTGGCCATCACCTGACCCACGCCATCCGCACCGGCAACTTTTGCGCTTATACACCGGAAAAGGATCAGGTCTGGAATCTTTGACATTCAAGACCTTACAAATTTTTGACTCACCCCTCACAATGTAAGGCCGTACTTTACGCCCAAAGGTTAACAAGACAAAAAAACCTTTAGTGAAGGAGGCCCCAAATGAGTAAACACAGAGATCAACTTCCCCAATTGTCAGACAAGACGTTCATCACCGACGGCGGTTTGGAAACCACCCTGATCTTTCATCACGGATATGAACTGCCGGAGTTTGCGGCCTTTGATCTGTTCAAGCATAGCAGCGGCTATGAAACCCTGCGCAACTATTTTACCGGTTACGCAGCAATCGCCAAAACCCATCAAACCGGCTACATCCTGGAGAGCCCCACCTGGCGCGCCAGCCGGGACTGGGGGCAAAAAATCGGTTACAGCCCCAAAGATTTAAAAGAGATCAACCGCCTCTCCATCGCCATGCTGGAAGAGATTCGCACCCAGTGGGAGGATGAAAAGAGCCCAATGGTGATCAGCGGTAACATCGGCCCCCGGGGCGACGGCTACACCGTAGAGAATAAAATGACAGCCCGGGAGGCCCAACAATACCACAGCGAGCAGATCGGCACGTTCAGCGAGACCGAAGCGGACCTGGTGTCGGCTTTTACCATCAACTATGTTGAAGAGGCCATCGGCGTCACCCGGGCCGCCCAGGATGCCGACATACCGGCGGTGATCTCCTTTACCGTGGAAACCGACGGCCGACTGCCATCCGGCCAGCCTCTGGGGGAGGCCATCACCGTAGTGGACCGGGCCACCAACAGCGGACCGGCTTACTACATGATCAACTGCGCCCACCCCAGCCATTTTGCAAACACGTTGGCCGCTGATGCGTCCTGGCTGAAACGCCTGCGTGCCATCCGGGCCAATGCTTCGGACAAAAGCCATGCCGAATTGGATGAAGCAACAGAACTGGACACCGGCAGCCCCGATGAGTTAGGCCAGAACTATGCCGACCTGAGGGCCTGTTTGCCCCAGCTCAATATCTTCGGTGGATGCTGCGGCACCGACCATCGACATGTGGCCGCCATCAGCAGGGCAGTGACCTCACCGTCCCCGGTTTGTCGACTGGTTGCCTGACAAGGAGGACCTAAATATGAATTTTAATCCAAATTCCGATAATACCACTTAGGCTCACGCCAGCACCATCACAGTGTCCGAAGCAAGGGCCGATATCATCTACGATATCGGCCGAACGGTTCACCGCAAAGGTATTGCCCGGACATTTGTCCAGGAACCCTCCACTGCTTGTCAATCCACCGGTCGTCCCAGCTACGACCATTGGTATCAGTTTTCTGTAAGGTCAAAATGCGGCTCAACGCCCTGGTTTTTTCACTCTCTTATTCGTGATATCTGGGATGGATCTGTCTTTTCATATCCAAGGGATGCGAAAAAGATGGCCCGATCAAAAAACAGTACGACCCGATTGTTCAGTTCCAATGCCTGATGGTGGTCCAGGGCCGTGTCCAGCAAGCCTTCCGACAATACCTTTAACCACACATGGCGTCTGGTGATGATGAGTGCTTGTATGACTTCTGAAAGTGCAAAACCTTCTTTGCGTCGTTGTTCGCCCAGCGCTGTGTAGTATTTTTCAATATCTTCTTTAGATGTCTCTCTTGATATCCATTTGCCAAGCTGGCTGTATACTCGAAATGCCCTTTGATAGAGCTTTTTCTTGTCATAGATATGATAGTTTGGCGTTGTGGGATGCTTCTGTACATCGCTCAACCAGTTTTTTGTCAGTTGGTCAGCATCGCGTTCAATGAGCTTGACCAGCTTTTCAGAGATAAATTCCATCTTCCCCTCCCGACGATATTGTAAATTTATGGAATCTAACAAA
>CAJIBC010000424.1_pt1 | contig 12656 bp, 8 predicted proteins | sample 9199231 | NCBI WGS metagenome assembly CAJIBC01 (sample SAMEA7708282, study PRJEB35096) | sediment metagenome | biome: marine neritic benthic zone biome [ENVO:01000025]; feature: sediment [ENVO:00002007]; material: shallow marine sediment [ENVO:03000034] sea grass bed [ENVO_01000059] ...
ACCGTCACTTTGCGCAAGGTATTGTTGTCACCTCCCATTGCGTTTACCGCGGCGGCTGCCATTTTTTTGATGGGCCTGGTCGTCTCCCAGGGGATCAATTTTTACACTGCCAGGGGGAATGCTATGGCACCCCTGGCGGCGGCGGCCTTGCCCGCAGAGGCAGCGACGCCGGATGCCATGGACAGTGATCCATCGGCCATGGAACCGCTTTCCCAAACCGTTTCGGACAACCCCTCCTTAGCACAAGTCCCCGGGCAGACATCCTACCTTGTCTACCCTCCGGAGCAAAAGACACCGTTGGCTGCCAATGTGACGGCAAAACCCGATAAGGTCCAATTCCGCTATTTGGAAGCCACCGATACGGTAGCGGAGGGGGGCGACAGTCGCCGCAGTGAGGCCTCACCACCTTTAACATCGGCGGCGCTGGATACCAAAGAAAATCAGGCTGGCGCCGCTTCTTCCGCTGGGACACCAGCCGACAGCTCACCCAATGTGGCCGATGATCTGCAGACCAACGTGTTAAGCCTGGTACGCCATAATTCGGTCCCGCCGGCGGTTTTATCAAAAACAGAATCGAATGTTGCCAGGCCGTCCATATCCGCGCATGTCGATGAGCGTGAAAGCGCCGATCCAAACCCCAACCACCAAAGGCAGGCTGCCCAGGCGACCATGCACCTGCAGGTCTCCAAATTGGCCAACCGGATTTCCAGTGCCATTCAGGCGGATGATGTTCAACAGACCGACGCCCTGCTTGCCAAATTGGCGAAAATGAAAGGAGCTGACAATCTCTTTGTCTTAAAACTTAAAGCCTATTCTTTTATCCGGCAGAATCGCCTGGATGAGGCCCATGCGCTTTTGTCCAATGTATTGGCGCACAATGCCATGGACCGGGAGGCTGGTTTGAATATGGCGGTTATCGATATCAAAGCAGGCCGACTGGAGAACGCCCAGCGTCGATTGGTCCAGTTGCAGGAGTTGTATCCGGAGGATGGTCATATTGCACTGTATCTCAGGCAGCTGCCACGATAAAGGCAAGCGATGGCCCCATCACCCATAGCTACCGATCGATTCTCTTTCGGCCTGGTTTACACCATGGTGGCCTTAATAACGTTCTGGGCAGGTTTTCGTCTGATCAATCAAGGGTTGGAGTCTCGTTTCATTAAAGATTATATGCTGCAATGGGAAGTCAGCATTAGGGCATATTCGGCCAAACAAGCACAATGGCCAAAATTTTCGGGTAGCAACCATGTGGCGTATATGGACAGTTTGATCAATGCAATGAAAAGAGCGGGTGTGCCGCTGCCCGATTCAAATACCGACGTAACCTACCGATACCATATGGCGCCCTTTGGCGCCGGTGACGAGGATATTTTCGTTCTTTGCTTTCATGATCGATTGGTATTGTACGGGTTGTCCGGCAATACCATGAACCGTCTGGACAGGACCGTAGATCAACATTCGGATCTTGAGCATGGCCGGGTCACAGGTTATCCCGGAAAAACGGCTAAAACCCATATCGGAATGTGGCGCCTATGATGACAGCACCCCCAGCCAACCAAAACATAACGTATTTAAGCCATTTCGGTCTTAAGCAAAACCCGTTTCCGGTGGCCCCGGACGATGCCAATTTCTATTTGTCGGCCACCATCGAGGAGATCATCGCAGAGATCGTACATGGCGTATGCGTGCGCAAGGGTTTTATCATGCTGACCGGTGACGTCGGCCTCGGCAAGACAACGATTACCCGTCGCATCCTCAAAATTCTAGAATCGAGACAGGTCTCTACATCATTGGTATTCCACACATCGTTAAAGGATGTGGATTTGCTGCGGGAGATTAACCGTGACTTTGGACTGCTGGTTGATGCCGGGGACCAAAGCGATCAGTTGGGAGACCAGCTCCAACGGCTCAATGATTTTCTCGTAGAGCAGTATGGGCAGGGGAAGAATTGTGCCATCATCATTGATGATGCGCAGAACCTGGACCGGGATAGCCTGGAGCTGGTGCGAATGATCTCCAACCTGGAGGTGGACCAGCAAAAAATTGTTCAAATTTTGTTGGTGGGCCAATCGGAGTTGATGACCACCCTTAAATCCCGATCCATGCGGCAACTTTACAGTCGTATTGTGATTCGAAAAGTTGTGCGATCGCTCTCACGCAAAGAGCTGCAAGGCTATATCCAATTCAAGTTGAATACTGCGGGTAACCAGGGATGTATCACGCTCTCCCCATTTGCCTATTGGAGATTGTTCGGTGTCTCCAAGGGTAATTTTCGCAGCGTCAACATGCTCATGGACAGATGTTTGTATGCGATCTGCCTGGGCGGTGAATATCGTATCAAGCGCTGTACCGTAAATGCGGCCTTGGATGATTTGAATCCTGAAAAAGACCGCCGCAGAAAACGCATTTTAGCCCTTGCGGCCTCCGCCATGGTGCCGCTTGCCATCGCCATCGGCAGTTGGGGCGCCCACTTTTACACCAGCCGGAAAGTGATGGCCAATGACTCGGTTCGGCCCGCTTTTGTTAAAGTGCCGGCGCAACCGGCAATGGCCCCTCCATCCGCACTTGCTTCAACACCAACTGAAAACGCGGCCATAAACGACCTTGCCCAGGCGTCGCACATCGATCCCGCCGTCACCGCCTTTCTAAGCGTACACCAGCTGGAACGGTATGAAGAAGAATTTCAGCAAGCCATAGAGAAGGGGGCTTTGGAAGCACTGTCCCAGAGGATCTACGCAGAGACGGGGTATCAACTCATCAAGCTGGGATCCGTGCCGGATCACATCCGGCAGCAATACGGCGCCCTGGCGTTTTCTCTCAGTCGCAATCAATCCCCGGTATGGCTGTTGTTTTGGCGGCCGCAACTGGAATTGAGGCGCTTCTATTTCGCCTATCGGGGAGAAGAGATTTACAAGCTTCAGGAGCGATTGCGCGATCTGCAGTATTACCGCTATACCCTGGACGGTATTGTGGGAAGGCGGTTGATGAACGCCGTGATATCCTTTCAGAAGAAAACCGGCTTGCCCATGACCGGTTTCCCAGATCCCGTTACCCTTTTCTGGGTCTGTCACCAACAGGAGAATATATCTAATGGCTGAAAATAAACCGCGCAAACCCATCGGTGAACTTCTCAAAGAGAAGGGGCTGATTACCCAGGACCATATTGAATATGCGCTTCAGGAGCAAAAGATCACGCGCGAATTCTTAGGCGAACTTTTCGAACGCCTGGGCTTTGTGACCGAACACGATGTGGTGGCAACGCTGTCAGATCAAAACGGTGTACCTCATATCGATGTGGACGCCATCATTCCGGATGAGGCGGTTTTAAAACTGTTTAATAAGAACTTTTGTCTGAACAATGCATTTTTGCCGATTCGATTGGAAGGCCGCAGTATAAAGATAGCCGCAGCCGATCTGTTTGATGACAGTTTGGTTCAACGCATATCGCGTCAGACGGGTTTGGTGCCCGAACTGGGAATAGCCGAGAAGAAGAAAATTATCAACGCGGTCAATAAATTCTACTATTTTTTAGAGAATCCGGTTGAGCGGCTTATCGCCAACGAGGTCAATGCCCTGTCCCAAGACACGGAGATGGCCAGGGGTCTGGACAATCTGGTCAAACATCTGCTTCACCTGGCCATAAAAATGCGGGCCACGGATGTGCATATTCGTCCCACCGCCAAATCCATTAATATCTCCTTCCGCGTTGACGGTGTGATGACATCCGTGTTGTCCCTGCCGCCCTCTCTCAATCGGCTGGTGGCCAGCATCAAGATGCGGGCAGATATGGACATCGCCGAGCAGCGACTTCCCCAGGATGGAAGATTCACGGCCACGATCCTCAATAATAGTTATGATTTCCGTGTCTCCACCATCGTGCTGCCCCAAGGCGAAAACATGGTGTTGCGTGTGCTTCCCACGGAGAGCGCGATCATGGGGATGGCCCAACTGGGGTTTTTGCCGGAACACATCGAAAAGGTGGAGAAGGTGTTCAACGAGCCTTTTGGTATCATCTTGCTGACCGGGCCAACCGGATCCGGAAAGACGACAACATTGTATGCCGGTATTCGTCGCCTCAATCTGATGGAAAAGAATGTTCTCACCGTTGAAGAGCCCATCGAATACGATATCCCCATGTTGCGGCAGACCCAGGTCAATGAGAAGGCGGGGTATAGCTTTGCCAACGCCATACGTTATTTTTTACGCCACGATCCCGATGTTATATTAGTGGGCGAAATCCGGGACGCCGAGACCGCCGCCACAGCTGTCACAGCATCCACCACAGGGCACTTGGTGCTATCCACGTTGCATTCCAACAGCGCTTTGGGTGCTATTCCGCGCTTGCGGGATCTCGGAATTCGGCCATTTTTGATCGCCGACTCGCTGATCGGGGTGGTCAGTCAACGTTTGGTGCGTAAAATTTGCAGCCACTGCAAGACCACCTATGCCCCATCGGATTGGGAGAAGCGCTATCTGAACAATGGCGAGATTACCGAACTCTACCGTGGCAAAGGGTGCGCGCTATGCAACAACACCGGGTACTTTGGGCGAACCTTAGTTTACGAATTGCTGACGGTGGACCGTGAATTGGCGTTGATGATCGAGCAGGGGGTCGATGTTCATCAGCTGGCGGCCAAATCCAAGGCGAGCGGATATGTGGATATCTTCGATATCACCGCCAAGAAAGTGATGGACGGTATTACCACCACACAGGAGGCTGTGCGCACCCTGGGAAATATCCGACAAGGCTAAATTCCATGGTGGCATAAAAAAGATGGCAAAAAGTGACAAGGGCCCATGAAATACTATCGATATAAGTTAATTGCACCCACCGGCCAGCTTTTGTCGGGTGTCATTAAGTTGCCCTACCAGGATATCATGTCGGCCATCACCCATCTTGAACGCGATGGCAGCGTCACCATATTTGTAAAACACGTGGGCCCAATTTTATCATCTCTGTTTAAATTATCCACCATGCGGCTGCACCGCAAAATTAAAAGGCCGGTACTGGCAGAGATGTTGAACAACATCTCCGTCATGCTGCGTTCGGGATTGGCGTTGATATCTGCGCTGAAAGAATCTGCAGCCAGCGCTGATGTCCCTGAAATTCAAGGTGATATGAATGACTTGGTCATGAGCATACAAGGCGGCGCGAGTTTTTCCAAGGCCGCCGTGAACTACCCCCACATTTTTCCGGCGGCAGTGTTACACCTCATTCGAATGGGTGAAGAGACAGGACAATTGGATAACATGACCGCCGATGCTTCCGAACATCTGAAACGGGTACACGGCATCATCAGTGATACCAAACAGGCACTGATTTATCCCGCCATAGTGTTTTTGATCATGGGCGGCGGGATGATCTTTTGGTTCTATTATGTGGTGCCTAAAATCGTGGGCCTGTTTATGGAAATGGATGTGGTGTTGCCGCCGCTCACCGTTTTCCTCATCGCCCTTTCGGAATTTGTCCGTAGCCACTTGGCGGCCATCTCAATCGGTGTTGTCTCGGTTTTTGGACTCATCCACGCGGGGCGTCGCTGGAGCCGAAAGTTCAAACGCATCATCGATTTTTCCCTTTTGAGACTTCCCATTGCCAAGACCGTTATCATCGCCTCAAACCTTGCCTTCATCACCGAATATTTTTCCATGTTGTTGAATGCCGGAATCGATATCCTTCAATCCCTGCAAATTATCATCGAATCGGTGGGCAATGAGGTCTACCGTGAAAAACTCATTAAGGTAAAAGCGTCCATATCAAAAGGGGATGGTATTTCGGATTCATTTAAGAGCGCCGATATTTTTCCTGCCTTTGTGGTCCGCATGATCAACATTGGCGAGATGAGCGGTTCGTTGACCGAGCAGCTTGACTACGTTGCCCAGGAATACCGCAAAAAATTGAATCTCCTGGTGGCCTCTTTGGGAAAGATTTTAGAACCTTTCGTCCTGATTGTGGCGGGTTCATTTTTCGCCATCATCATCATCGCCTTGTTGCTTCCCATCTATGATTTGATTAGCCAGGTCGGCACTTAAACCCTATGGGCACTATGGGCAGGCGTGGGTGTCACCCACGATGGCCAGGATTTCGCTCTGGCTTAACGCGCGATCATAGACGCGCAGATCATCGATCATGCCACCGAAAAAGTTGCGCGGTGAGCTGCTGCCGCGGGCGCCGATGAGCAGCTTGCTGGAGTTGCTGCCCATGGCGCCGCCGGTCTCATCCCGGCGATAGACCTGGAGGCCGTCTTTGAACAGGACCTGTTCCGCGCCATCGTATGTTGTGGTCACATGTGTCCAGGTATTGGCGTTAATCGGGAAGCTGGTGCCGCCGTCCCAATACCAATGGGGCCGCCAGGCATAGCGTACATATCCGGAGGCGACCCTGGCTTCGTAGAGGTTCTCTTTATTGTAAATGATATTTTCACCCGATGCACCGGTCCAGTAGACCCAGGCCGTCACCGTCCATGGGCGGGTATTGGGATCAAGGCCGCTGGGGTCTCCCAGATCGAGATAGCCACCATTGAATGCATCCACCCGGGTGAATAGACCCGATCGACACGTTTTCCCGCTGGCGGTGTCTGTCTGGGTCGGCAGAATCCCGGTTCCCTGGGCTGCGGCCACACCATTGGCGCCATTGGTTCCGGTATCGTAAACTTCACCGGCCGCGCCGCTCCATGGGGTATTTTCCATCCGATATTCCGATATGGGGGGAGCGTAGCAGCTTCCCGGGCAGCTGCTGCGGGTGGCGTTAAAAAGCTGGCTGACTTCCGCGGCGGTGAGCTCTTTTTGAAACACGGCGGCTTCGTCGATGAGGCCCAGGAATCCATTGGCGCCATCCGGATAGTAACCTCCCATGACAAATGTCTCGGCATCATGAATGTCGCTGGTGGGATTATCCGTACGGGTCTGCTTTAGGGCTCCGTCAATATAGAGCTTGCCACCGTTGGCGGTGCTGTATGTATAGACGGCGTGGTGCCACTCATTGTCGTCATAGGTGACCGTGGCGTAGTCGATTTGGCCGCCGCGCACCCCGGCCTCGCTGGTAATCCAGGCGCGCAGGGAGCCATCCGGGTCATAGGCCAGGGCGGTACTGCGGGCATAACTGCCGGCGGCATCTGAAAATTCTATCAGACGGGGGTAGGTGCCGCCACCGCCGGGAGATTTGAACCAACACGCCAGCGTGACCTGGTCGCTGAACCCCATGATATCCGCACCGGTGAGAACATCGCTGACAATGCGGGCGCTGCCGCCGTCAAAAGCGGCCGCCCGACAAATTTTACCATTGGTGACACCGCTCACGTTGCCGATGCGGCGTCCGTAATGAAGGGTGTTCCCCAAATAGTCTTCGACATCGTAGCTGGTGCCGTCCCATAGTGTACACTCATCCATTCGCCACTGTGCTTCCATGCCCACGGTATACGGGGCGGCAGCGCCGGTACCTGAAACGGGTACGGTTACCGTGAAGGTGACCTGGGCCGTGTTGCTGGAGGGGCATGATTCATCGGCGGCTGTCAGTATAAAGGTATAGGGGCCGGTTCCGGTGGTCGTTTCGCCGTTCTTTTTGACGATACAGCTGTTGCTGCCGCTCTTTGCCACCGTAAAACCATCGGCGCCTCCGGTGGAGAGACTCCATGCGATATCCCCCAGATGGCCGCCGTTGGCCTGGAAGGTCTCTTCCTGGGTGGCTGTGGTCCAGTCGATGTTGACCCCGCTGCCGCTGGTGCGCGATACCACCAGGTTGGTATTGACATCCAGGTTATAAGAGCGGCTGTCGGTGGTGGGGGGGGAAGGGGTGGTATCGGTCACCTCTACGGTGACATTGTATGTGCCGGGGCATTGATCCAGGCTGCCGGAGAGTTGGCCGGTGTAGGTGTGCAGAAACAATCCGCTGAAGCCGCCGTCGTTGGTGATGGACCACTGATAGGGGGTCGTTCCGCCGTTGGCCTGAACCGCAGCGGTGTAAGTGTCGTTGACCACCCCGGCCGCCAGCGAAGGTGTAATAATGCTGACGTTGGTTCCTCCCACACATGCGGGATGGGCTGAGCAGTCCGTGTCGTTGCAGTTGGCAAGGCCGTCGCCATCTTCATCCTGGGCGGCCACATCATCACACACTTCGCTGTTCCCGGAGCCGCCGCTGCCGCTGCCCCCGCCACCGGTGCAAAGGCGGCCTTGGAGGAAGGTCAAGGCGCCGCTGCGCAACAGGTCATCATAGGCGGGGCTCGTGATCATATTCGGCGATTCAAACTGACCGGTTGACGGGGCGGTGGCATTGCGGCCGGCGGTTTTTTTGACGGCCGAATCCAGATCTTTGGGGCCGCCGCTGGCAATGACATAGGCCACAGTGGTGGTGTTCACGCCGTCATGGGTATTCACCCAGGCGCTGTTGGGATTGATGGCAAAATCAGCCAAACACAGCGCGCATGGCGCCTGGGCGCACAGACCGGCTTGGGTGGTTCGGATCATCTCTTCATAGACCCCATACCGTATGGGGTTCTGCCAGTTATCGGTGCCCGAGCTAAGCCCCAAAGTGACAAAGGGCAGGGTCCCGACGTAGGATGTACATGTGTCATCCGTCGGCGGGGTTGCCCCTGGGCTTCGATCCACAGCGGTCTCGACGCCATCTCCATCAACGTCCGGACACGGAAGTCGCCCATTGGCGCTGATGTAACCCTGAAGGGTATAATCCACCTTTTCTAAAATGGCCTGGGCTTTCTTTATTTTAGACGATTGGATCAGAGCGGGCAGCACGGTGGAAACGATGGATATCACCACCCCGACGATGACCACGACAATGGCCATCTCTATCAGGGTGAAGCCTGCCTGGCCTTGGGTCAACCGCGGTCGCAGCGCCTTTGCATGCATTGTATCAATTCCACGTCGGGACATCGAATTTACACATGTCGATTCAGGGTTTATCATCTGAAAGATCTTTTCTAAGCTTCTTCTCTAACTCTGAAAAAAGATCTTTCTGTTTCTGGGCCTGCTGCTCTTTGATGGACTCAATTTTCTGGGCCATTTTAGATTTTTCAGCTTTAAATTTTTGCAGGGCCTCATCCATTTGGTCGACGGCAGCCTCTTTGGGAAGGTCTTCGATTTTTAAATGGTCTTCAACTCCCCATCGATCTCCAAAGGCGCTTTCGACAATTTTAACGATGCCGGCCTCTTCCAGGCGACGGCTGATTAGCCCGGTCTGTTCGGCGGAAAAACCGAGGTGCTCCGAAATATCTTTAAGTGCCGGCGGTGAGCTGTTTTGGTGCTCCAATATGCGAATGGCGGCAACAAACAGATGCCCCTCTTGATATGGGTTTTTTCCCTCTTTGGACATGGCGATCCTCACTGTAGAAACCACTGTAGGTTTCATCGGTCTTTAGGTCTAAAAACTTAAGTAACTGCCTTAAAAAGTTGCCCATCTTCTTGACATCCCTCAGCGGGAAGGTTAACATGCGCGCAAAAATTGTCAAGTTGCAAACCAGGGCCTGGGAATGTTGTTCATCACCTAAGTAGAGAGTGAATTCGACCACTATTTTGCCCACTTACCACCCATCTACCAATCACTGCCAAACCGGAGATGGCGACTCTCCGATCCAATGGACAACTATCTACCAATTATAAATTTATAGGGGGAGATGATGACCGAAATCGTTGATATCAGGGGCCGGGAAATTATTGATTCACGCGGAAATCCCACCGTGGAGGTGGATGTCGCGCTGGCCTGCGGAGCTCTGGGTCGGGCTGCCGTACCTTCGGGGGCGTCGACCGGTACCCGGGAAGCGCTGGAACTGAGAAATAAACGCGCCAAACGCTATGGCGGCAAAGGCGTGGCCACAGCGGTGAAAAATGTCAACACCATCATTGCCAAAGAGGTGATCGGCATGGATGCAGCCGAACAGATGACCCTGGACAATGCCATGATCGCCCTGGACGACACCCCTAACAAGTCCAAGCTGGGTGCCAACGCCATGCTGGGCGTCTCCATGGCCGCAGCACGTGCAGCGGCCCAGGCGTTCGGATTACCCCTTTATCGCTACTTGGGCGGCGTCAATGCGCGTGTGCTGCCCATTCCCATGATGAATGTGATCAATGGTGGCGCCCATGCGGCAAACACCTTGGATATACAAGAGTTCATGATAATTCCCTTTGGCGCCAAATCCTTTTCCCAAGCCATACAGATGGGTGCGGAAACCTTCCATGAGCTCAAAAAGATCTTGAAGGCCAAAGGGCTCAACACGGCTGTGGGTGACGAAGGTGGATTTGCCCCGGACCTCAATTCCAATGAAGAGGCGCTGACCTATATTATCGAGGCCATTGAAAAAGCCGGATACAAACCCGGTAAAGAGATGGGCCTGGCGCTTGATGCTGCTGCCAGTGAGTTCTACAGCAAGGGAAAGTATGTGCTCAAATCCGAAAACCGCAAATTGAACGCCCAGGAGATGATTGAGTACTATGCCAAGTTGATAGAAAAATATCCTATCCTCTCCATTGAGGATGGTTTGGCGGAACAGGATTGGAAAAACTGGGAGCTGATGACCGAACAGCTTGATGACGTCATTCAACTGGTGGGAGACGATGTCTTTGTCACCAATCCCAAAATTCTGGCCAAAGGCATTGATGACGGTGTGGCCAACTCCATTCTCATAAAACTCAATCAGATCGGCACCGTTACGGAGACCTTGGATGCCATCGAGATGGCTGCTCAGGCCGGATACACCACCGTGATCTCCCATCGCAGCGGAGAGACGGAAGACACCTTTATTGCCGACCTGGCGGTGGGGGTTAATGCAGGTCAGATCAAGACCGGCTCCATGTCGCGTACCGACCGCGTGGCCAAGTACAACCAGCTGATTCGCATTGAAGAAGAGCTGGGGGCGGCAGCCAAATACGGGCTTGATTTTTTTATCGGCGATTAAATCATAAGGGCGTTTTAGCAATATGAGAAGTGTGCCAATGAACTCTGGCAGCCGTGCCATGGGATTAGTCGTTTCATGGTGCCTTTTTGTTTGGCTCTGGGCGACTCCGGCCAATGGCCATGTGCTTGAAGGCCCGCATGTTCTAGATCTGATGGTACGCAAGTTGGCTGGGGCCCAAACGTTGCGGGTGGATCAGCTGGTGACGGTAGAAGATTCAGCTATTGCCACCCAGCCCATTGACTTTGAAGAGTCCCTGAGCTTTATTTTTCCGGATCGCTTTCGCGCCGATATTCAACATGAAAATACCCATCGAATACATGTGCTCTCCCACGGACAGGTCATGACAGTGGTGGATGGCACCATATCCTCAGGTGCCAACCCAGGCCGGTTCGATCGCTACAAAGACCTTTTTTTGTATAATTCTCGCCTGTTGTTACACAAGGTGTTATCAGAGCACGGAGTGGATGTGGGCATTACCAGCTTGGGGCGAATGGAAGACCACGTTGTTTTTGTGATAGGCGCCAACTATCCGGATGATTCCGTTTCCCAGGTGTGGATCGACAAGGAGCGATTTGTACCGCTGCGATGGATCAATATTTTTAAGTCTGAAGAGACCGGCATGGAATCGGAGCGTGTGGAGTTTATCTATCGCAATTGGCAGAAGGTGGATGGTGTATTGTACCCCTTGCAGATCACCACTTTTCATAACCAGCACCCCATCCGGCAGGTTCGTGTGACCAAGGTGCGTGCCAATACGGTCATCCCTCCGGAGCTGTTGGATATCCCACACCTGATGACCCTATACCCCCAAGAAGATGAGGCGTTACCGGATGACCAGGAGCCCATTTCAGATGTGGACGAGGTGGAGCGCACCATTGAAGATTTTAGGAAGAAGTTTGACCCTTGATAACAAATGATAACAAAGGGAAACCCGATCGATAGTGCAGTAATATGCTCCGATGGGAATACTTATAGGGTCAATTCAAACTTTTATATCCCACGGGTTTGTGATAACGAAGTATTTCAAACGGTGTGGATCCTGGGAGGGAATTAAAAGCGTATGAATGGAAAAAATGCCAAGTACATCTTCGTGACCGGTGGCGTATTATCTTCGTTGGGTAAAGGGCTGGCTTCAGCCTCTATGGGTGCATTGTTGGAAAGCCGTGGTCTGACGGTTACCATTCAAAAACTTGATCCCTATATCAATGTCGATCCAGGCACAATGAACCCTTTTCAGCACGGAGAAGTGTATGTTACGGATGATGGCGCAGAGACCGATCTCGACTTGGGACATTACGAGCGCTTCACCCATGCGCGCCTTGGACATGATAATAATTTCACCACCGGTAAAATATATAATTCCGTCATCAATAAAGAGCGTCGCGGCGATTATCTTGGCGGAACCGTTCAAGTAATTCCCCATATCACCGAAGAGATCAAAAACAGTATCCGGCTGGTATCCAAAAATGTGGATGTCGCCATTATTGAAATTGGTGGAACCATAGGCGACATTGAAAGCCTGCCCTTCTTAGAAGCCATCCGACAGTTCCGGACAGATGCCGGAAAAGAAAATGTACTCTACATTCATCTGACGCTGGTGCCCTACATTGGCACAGCGGGTGAGTTGAAAACCAAGCCCACCCAACACAGTGTCAAGGAACTGCGCAGTATCGGTATCCAACCGGACATTCTGCTGTGTCGCACTGACCGTTACCTCTCGGAAGATATAAAGTCGAAGATCGCACTTTTCTG
>CAJIBC010000232.1_pt1 | contig 12524 bp, 14 predicted proteins | sample 9199231 | NCBI WGS metagenome assembly CAJIBC01 (sample SAMEA7708282, study PRJEB35096) | sediment metagenome | biome: marine neritic benthic zone biome [ENVO:01000025]; feature: sediment [ENVO:00002007]; material: shallow marine sediment [ENVO:03000034] sea grass bed [ENVO_01000059] ...
AGCCGTCCCGGCAGGGGCTTTCCAATGGTATCGTATGTTCTTGATCCAAAAATGACCACACCGGCGCTTTGGGTCAATTGCTTGAACATCCGTTTATCGGCACTGCATGTCCAGTCAGGAAAATGGGAATGGTCGCGGGCGATCATTCCGTCAGCCGTAACGGCCATCATCAAGGTAAGTTTCATATAACGCCCCTAAGTGATATCTTTATTTTAGTCCTCAACTTTTTGTGCCCGGCTCCCGATAATAGAACAGATCCTAATAAGTTGTTCAGGTCAAGAAAAAGTAATGGACACTGTGCTAAGCGAACCCATAAGGACAAGAAATGAACATCGCATGTCATAGCTGCAATAACTCCTATAACTTACCCGACGACCGCCTGCCCATGGGAAAGATGGTCTCATTTCCGTGTCCTGCTTGCAAGAGCAAGGTCACACTGGATTTACGTGAACCTGACGAAACCGAGATACCGGAAGTTGGACCTGATGTCGGAAAAGAAGATAGATCTGACCGTGTCGTGTTCAAACCATTGGATGAAAGCTGCGAAACAACACTGGATACCGATGATCTAAAGAAAAAAATATTAAAGCGTATCAAAGATCTCCCCCCCATGCCTAAGGTATTGTTTAAAGCGCGACAGGTCATGGATGACCCTAAATCCGGTTTCAAGGAGATCGCGAAAATCATTGAAACCGATCAAGCCATTGCCGCCAAGGTTCTGAAAGTGGCCAACTCTGCATACTATGGACTGAGCGGAATGGTGAACTCGATTCACCAAGCAACGGTGGTATTGGGATATGAAACCCTTGAGCAGGTCATTACCATGGTTTCATCCTCCAGCATGCTGGGTAAACAGCTCAAAGGGTATCGTTTGAATGCCGGAGTGTTGTGGCGACACAGCCTGGCAGTGGCCATGGCCTCACGCATCATCGCCAAAAAGAGGGCGCCGAGTATGGAGGGGGATGCCTTTTCCGTGGGATTGATCCATGACGCCGGCAAATTGGCCCTAGACCTTCATCTTTTCAAAAAAAAGAGAGAGATTGATCTATTTCTCAAGGGTGTGGAGATGAGTTTTCGAAAGGCTGAACACCATGTTTTGGGGTTTGACCATACGGAAATCGCCTACGATCTCTGCCAGAAATGGAAACTGCCCACCACCCATGCCGAGGCCATGAGATATCACCATACACCAGAGGATTCCGGTGACAATCAATTGGCCCATATCGTACATGTCGCCAATTACTTGGCGAAACAAGCCGAATTCGGTACCGGTCCGGCTTTCGATAACGAACCCTTGAATCCAAAAAGCATGGAAACACTACAGCTCAAGCAGGAACATCTCGATGAATTTACCTTAGAGATGACTGATGCGGTTGAAAAGATTACCGAAGGCCTGAATTCATAATTTTTTTAGATATGTTCACTTATGATCTTCGATCGGTAATGCGACCCTCATATCTTTAGGTGTAGTGGCGCCCGTCAGCCTTGGGTTTGGTCCCATACGTCATCGCACTATTGCATCTTAAACCATTTTTTGAGATGATCTTCCAAACTTAAGCCTGATACCACAAAGCAGCTAAGATTCCATAAAAAAGGCGGGGAATCCACGCAAGGTCCTAAGAAGATCCGTAAAACGCTGCTTCTTTGGCAAGATCTCATAAAATGCATCCGAAACTTACAAGGGATTAAAAAGGAGTTCGTCAATGTCTAGTTCCCAGGAATATCTTACAACCCAAGAATTCGCACAAAAAGCCGGCGTTTCTGCAAGCACTGTTTCCAAGTGGCTTCGGGCGGACAAGATATGCGGCCACAAAAAAAACCGCAAGTGGCTGATTCCAATGTCTGAAATATCCAAAATAACCCCTTCCAGAGGGGGATCCACAACGACATCATCCATGGCGCCATCCATGCCTGGGATAGAAAAAGCGACTGAAACCAAAACCGGCAGTAAACACTATACCATACAAGAATTTAGCGCTTTGACCTACTTGACCGAGTTCGGTGTCGAAAAATGGCTTAAACAGGGGCGTTTGATTTCTGCCCAGGATCGATCCGGGAAACCAATGGTGGCGTCATCCAATCTTGACGAACCGAATATTAAGCGCTTGTTGCGATAAGCTCCCAATTTGCCATCATTTTTATACAACTGTGGGGTTAAAACAGCCAGCCTGATCCGATGAAATCTCGGAAGCTGGTAGGGGTCGGTGCAATGATTAAACCCAAATTCGAGGACATCATCAACTCTTAGGGAATTTTCATCCCGCAGTGACCTATCATTTGTGGGAGCTAATGAATCAAGCCCATATAAAAAAAGTAAATGTAACTGATAGTGCAGATAAGCCCCACAATTCGGGGCAGACGCCCCAAGATGGCCACGCATAGAAAGTGCACCATACACGCTCCCATGATGGTGATGACGCCAAGGTTGAAATAGGCAGGAATTTCTATTTGGGCAAAAAGGGCAAACACGCCGATGCACATGGGGATGCAGATGTGACCGTCTCCGACTTGGGAACTATAGACAATATCAGCCCGCTTGGATTTGGCATAATAGATGGCCAGAAGCGCGTTGGGCAACACCATGAGTATTCCGCTCAGCCAACCCAGATTTTCAAACACCAGCCATCCCGAACCGGTTTTCGGAATCCATTCCACCAATCGCTCAATGGCTCCAAATACGGAGGCTGCGCCGGCCATGACCCAAAAAAAATCGACCCACATGGTCCACTGTAGAACACGCCCGCGTTGAATGTTATGTTTGAGAACATCAAATACATGAAAAATCTGCCAGAATACAAATAGCCCGACAAGGACCAACCCATCACTGAAATCCAATACTTGATCCCGGGACAGCGCCCAGAGAGCGCCTGTAAAAAAGACCACGGCCAGCAATGTCAACAGCAATGACAGATAGTTCATACGGTGGGTTTTATGGGGGCCGCGGCCAAAGCCATCGCTCCTTTTTCCAGGAAAGATATTGAGCCCCCAAATCATGGCCGGTAGACCAATGAGCAGGGTCAAATTGGTCGTGTTATTGACCAGACAATTTTCAAGTACTAGTTTACCATTACCTGAATATCTACCCATAATATAAGCGAATATGAGGTTTGATAACCCGGAGGCATAGGGCATCACCAAAGTGCCCAGAACAGTCCCTTCAAGGCCCTTGCGCTCCATGGCACCTAGTCTCCATATCATGAGGAAAGACGCCCCGACAAACAGCGCCAAAGAGAAATAGGGGTCCAGAACGCCGAGAAGCATCCACCCCTTTTGCAGTTGCCGGCCGATGTCGGTGAGCAAGGATGGCCAATGCATGCTCATAAGATGTTGCGCCCGGGGAAATAGCAATCTTGATGAGAATATATCACGATGGGGGCATTATCCTGAAACCAGCTGCTGCCATTGTTGATCCAATTGCCGATATTCACCGATCAATTTTTCCAAAGCATCCACATCCAAGCGGGGAATATCGAGCTTTTCGGCATAGGTATAAACCTTCTCGCGTTCAGGAAGCGAGAAGTTCCCATCCATTGAGGCCAAGGCGATGGCGTCCTTTAAAACCACCAGTGCGGTGAGACGGGTTACTTTTTGTCGTTCAACAAGAAAGTTTTTATCGGTATTCCGGAAGAAATGCTCACTATCCAAGCCCAAATGGTCAGCTTGACGGCGCACATAATTAAACTCGGGTGGGCCATTGTCTTTATCGGCTTTGGCAATGGTAACCAGGATTTTTAAATAGGTCCGTGGATCAAAGTCCCGGGTATCGGCATTTACGAAGTTTAGATCCATTAATCTGTTCCCTTTCCTGTTGCCCGTTGATCTCAAAAACCCCTACCGAAATGATGTTACACACATTTAAAGCCCCATAAATCAACTCACTCCATATCAAATTCCTTGACGTCAAACCAATAGCCTGTGTTCATGACATAATCCAATTCCGCCTGGACTGCGGCGATATGCCCATCTTCAATTTCAATGAAACGGGCAAACATCTTTTTGGAATCTCCATCACTTTCGGAGACCATTTTATGATAAAATTCAGATGTGCTGACCTCAACACGTAATGCGTTGCTGAGCATTTGTTGAATCACGCCACGATCTTCAACTGCCATATTTTTCTCTGCCTCTTTCAGGCAAGACGCGATTTGGGCCGCAGACGGTACGTTCATCTTAAGCACGGGAAACGCCATTTTTCCGGAGTTCTGAAGTTCCTCACTCCGGGCTGCCAGATACTCATAATGATACTGTTCATCATCCCTAAGCATACCGAAGAAGCGTTTCCCCGCAGGATCCTTGCAGCCGTCATGTGCATGGCTGTATAGATCGCGTATTTTACGCTCTACCTTCATAGCCGCTTTGATGGCACTTTCAAGACTCATCTTTGAGCACCTCCGACGCCCATAATATTCCTCAACTTATTAAGAAACGATCTCCGTATTTTGACTTTTAAGAACAGATCCCCAGGGTCGGCACCATGGGTGCCTACTCTCCCCATACCGTTTAACCTGATCTGTTGTCCATCATGGACCCCATTTGGAATTTGAACAACCAATTTCTTATCCCTGGCCTTATGATAATATGCATAGGCCCCCCCTTGTGTGGCAAACTCTGGATGCAACACAATGACACCGTGCAAGTCTCCGCCGCGCTGCGGCAACACAATCCCAGTTAATTTCTTAAGCATTTTCTGTGCCATCGATCCAACCACTTTTTGACGTAAATTGCCAGGGCCATTGCCTCCGGTGGATGCCTTAAAGATGAACCCTTTCCCAAACATCCCAGGCTGCTGAAATTCAAAACTTCGGTAGCCCTTGCCGTAAAAGTCCTTAAAGATGTCATCAAATCCCCGTAGTCCGAAAGCACGTGCCATCTCCTCGTAGATTTGCTGGATATCGGAACCTTTAAAAATGTCCTCCTGGGAAAAACTCCGTCGGAATTGGCCATTGGCGTCGTCTCCGTACTGCTGGTATAGCATGTCATATTGGCGGCGTTTATCGGGATCCGAAAGCACGGCATAGGCTTCATTTATTGACTTCATTTTATCTGCCGCTGCGGGGTTTTCCTTATTTCGATCCGGGTGATATGCAAAGGCCAGCTTCCGATAGGATGATTTAATCTCCTGGGCTTCGGCATCCGGGTTTACATGCAACGCCTGGTAATAATTATGATCGCTCATTTATATCGTCTCTCACTCTTTATTGATCCAACCATCAAGTATTATTGCCCAAAGGCCGATAAGAAGGTGGTACAGCTTATCGGGCCTTTACCATAAGCATTAATCGATGACAAAAAAGCCATATTATGCGACAGCAGCTCATCATCACAATCTTTCTAACCTTCATACTTAGCATTGCGATATGCCTTAAGCTCGCCTATTTCCCAAGAATCCATGGCCATACCGCATTCTACTTTCACTCAATATTTTGGATTTGCGGAATACTCATCACCGTCCTCTCCTATAACATATTATGGAATTTCATCACCTCCAAAAAGGGAGGCAACACCCACAGACCTTATGCCTTTTGGCCCAACCGCCGGGAAACATATCGTATTATATACCCGGATTTTGTACGGCCAACGCTGATTATAGATGAAATCGACGGCACCACGAAACGACATCTTGAGTTTTCCATTGTGGATCTTTCACAGGAGGGAAGTTGCTTTCTCGATGATGGCTGCCTTGGTGCAATGAAAAACTTTTCAGGCCGCATCCGCTTTAACAATGGCGATTCGATCAGCATAGATGGTGAATTCATACGAAAAAATGGTGACCATGTCAGCGTGCGGTTCAAGCATGCCATCGATTGGCCCATATTGCTCGAAGAGCAGCGTCGCATCATGGGGCAATTAAGGCCGAAGCAGCGCCAACGGGTGTGACAATCTTTTGCAATTTGCTAACAATTTTTGCAAATTGCACCATTTTCCCACTTAAACGGTAACACAATTAGAACTTAAATATCCATAACATACTATATTTTTTACATTATTTATTTTTTATAGTAGAATCGTGTCTTGGCATAAATTATGCTTAATTATATATCGAAGCCTAACTTTTTCATCATCTTCCTCTCTTGTTCGGCGGGGTGATGCAACGGCATCACCCCGCCTCCCCTTTTAACCGGGAAGATAAACAGCTTCGACAAATGGTTTCAATGGGTCATAAAACCTAAACCTTAGAAACAACTTCAACCCCTAAGTCTGCCTGTTGGCTTTAAATTAACAGGCAATAGCAACCTCAACCTCCTTGTTACTGGTTAGTGTATTGTTGGCGAGTTAACTTTCAACCAAACCTTAACTTGGTAGTTCAACTGACACACTTCTCACCATTTTCCAAGGGCGGTGCCCCCCAACGGCATCGCCCGTTTTTTTATTCGGTGGTACAGGAAAGATCCACATCCAAACCTTGTACAAACTTCATTTGCAGCTTTTCAAGTACTTTCACATGTCCGCGTTCTTCATCGATGATGAGGTCCAACTGGGCGGACGCCTCATGGTCCTCAACAAGGGTCTTGAGCAAGTCATAGAAAAGTATCGTATCTTTCTCAAACTGCATTGATTGGGTCAACAGGTCCGCTAGGTCGGCCGCTCCATCAAGTTGCTCGGCGTCAAGGGAAAAGGGTTGATCTTTAACCATATCCTGCAGCAGGGCACGCCCCATGGCCTCCATTTCACGGTTCTGTGGAGAGACCTTTCGCTCTGTTTGAAGCGCATTAAACCACATTTTATGACGATGCTCCTCATCCGCTAACCAGAGCAAAATTTTGGCCAACTCAGGATCCTTTGTAATTTCACTGGCTTTGCGATAAGTTCTTTCTCCGTTGCGTTCGATTTGAATGGCTATATCGCGAATATCTTCAAACGTATACATTAAGTCTCCTCCTAAAATCGATATCGTAATCCCATGCCCACAAAATTAGAGCCCGTGGTAATGCCACCGATGGCGCCAAACACGCTGGATCGATGGTGTATCCTGACAAATAGATCCCATTGTTCGTATCGCGGCACGACAAAAGCCATTTCAACGAGGATATAATAGAGCCATTGATGGGTCTCCAAGTCATCGCTCTCGCGAATTTCGAGCTCTGGATCCGATGTGGCGTACGAGATGCCATTTCCGAATGCAAAGCTGGTGTCCAAATAGCGGTCCCAAAAAAATGGGAGCCATCTTAAGGTATAGGACGCATTAATTTCACCATGGCTCTGTTTTCCGGAGTGCCATGCCACCTGCCCTTCCCATTCGATGCCAATTTTGTCCCGGTATACACCCAATTCCTTTCCCAAGGAAGCGACAAAAACATTGGCGCTTTCGAATTGGGTATTGAATCTAATTATCTCATTGAGAGCCGTATTGGAGTACTGCCCGGTATAAAGACTTACAAACCATGGGTAATCCGCTGCAGCGGTGCCGTAAAATTGGCCAACTACACTGCAAACGATCATGAATAGGCAAAAAAGGTGTTTCAAAATCAATGTTTTCCGCAGGGTTCGGGTAAAATCAGTACAGATACGTTATGCTAACCGCTCCAAAAGTATGGTCATCATTCTGCTGATCAAATTCTTGGGTTCGATAAATAAAGGAATAATTCATCTGGAATCTGCCGTAATGCACCGCAACCCCGCCCATCAGATCAGCAACCAACAATTTTTTATCCACGCTGTGGCTCTCCTGAGAAGTATTACCATCGAGAAAAATATCTTTGAGCACAGCCCGCGCTTCAAAGGCTGAAAAAAAATGGATCCCGATTTTGTTACTTACCTTGTCATCAGGGAGTCCCAATACGTTGTTTAAGGCGCTACCGGCATCACAACCCGGGCGAATGGGGCAGGTTCCAAAGTCTTTCGGCACCAGCCAACCGAATCGAAACTCAGCGCCGGTACTGGCATAAATGGCGATATTACCAAAACGCCCGCCAACATGGGGAATGATGTCCATACCAAATCCGTGCTGATTTTCAATGCGCCACATTTGCCACTTGGACTCGCAGATAAATTCCAATCCCAATTCATTTTCAAGCTGATTATTCCAGCCCTTGGCCTTGTCTGCACCTATCACATCGTGAACCCAGTCCTGGGTGGTTTGCCCGTGGGACAGAGGCCCGACAATGCCGACATCAATCTCCCAGACATCCCGACGCCTTCCATTGTTGGATACAAAACCGAACCCTAAATAGCTGAAACCCGCATACGGGCGGTCTTCGTCAATAATATCCGAACGGGTCGTATCTTCAGGGGTGAACATATTTTGACCAATGGAAAATGAGGTTCCCCGCACAGCGTCAGGTTCGTCCATAAACGGCAGGTGATCCATCATCCAATCGGTCAAGTCATGTTTTTCATCACTGGGTGGCGTATAGGGCCGACTCCATGTAAGCTTCAACCCATTGGTATAATCTCGATCCGTACCGGTGAAGCTATCGTTCTCCCAATAGAGTGTCACCGCTTTGGTATGGGCTTCCGGAATTTCCTGGGACCATGCGGCAACAGGTGTGATGGTCATCATCACGATAACATTCAACGCCATGCATATTGTGCAAAGTGCGAATTTCTTATGGGCAGTGTTCGGCATATCCACTTGCATCTTGTCAAGCGCTGATTCTTGCGGCTGAGGTCAATCGATTCACCACACGTTCTCTGCCCAATGCCGTTAATACTTTCATAAAGTCCGGCCCCACACCTTGACCGGTGATGGCCGTACGCACCGCGTTCATCAATTTCCCGGGTTTGATATCTTTCTCTTTCAAAAACTCGCGAAGCTCGGCTTCAATGGTGTCGGATTCGAAATCCTTCAGCCCTGATAATCGCTTTGCAAGCCCAGGCATCCATTGGCCCACGCCAGGGTCTTTTAAATTTTTGCACACTGCCGTCTCGTCTAAAATAAAATCATCACTGAGATAGGCACGTCCATAGGTTTCAAAGTCAGCTAAGGTATTGAAACGGCCTCGTATCAGCTCCATGGTGGAAACAAACCATGATCTTTGTTCGGTCTCAAAGGTGGGCTCCCAAAGGTTGGCTTTTGCCAGCCGCGCCTTGATAAAAGGCAGCAGCTCCCCCATGGGCATATGCCGAAGATAGTGGGCATTGATGTTCATCAATTTGGGATCTGTAAAATGTTTGCCTTCGTCCGCCGATATATTGAACACTGAATTGGTACGATTGATGCCCCCAAGATCAAACGAATTGATGAGTTCCGATTTGGTGAAAAACTCTTGGGAGTCCGCCCTGGCCCACCCTAAAAGAACCAGAAAATTCACCACGGCCCATGGCAGAAATCCGTGATCCCGGTAGTAGTGAATAGCCACCTGTTCACCGTGTTTGCGTTTGGAAATTTTGGCTTTTTTGGGATCCAACGTCAGGGACATATGGGCAAACTTTGAAAGAGGCGCACCCAGCCCTTTATAGATCAGCACCTGCTTTGGCGTATTGGCCAATCCGTCCTGGCCGCGAATCACATGGGTGATTCCATCGCGAATATCGTCCACAGCATTGCACAGCACATAAAGTGGCTGGCCATTGGTCCGTACAATGATAAAATCTTCGATGTCAGCGTATCTCTTTTCGATACTCCCGTAGACCAAATCATCAAATCGCACTGAGCCCGATGTCTGTGGAACCTTAAATCGGATGGTATAGGGTTCACCAGCCTCCTCTTTGCGCATCACTTGGGTTGCCGTCAGCTGCCGGCAGGTGCCGTCGTATTGGTAGGTGGTTTTGTTTTTCCGGGCATGCTCCCTTTTCTCATCCAATTGCGCTTTGGTGCAAAAGCATTTGTACGCCCACCCATTTTCAATGAGTTTTTTGGCAGCGGCCTGGTGTTCGGCCGTGAATTGACTCTGAAAATAGGGAACGTTATCCCAATCCAATCCCAGCCAGCTCAGGCCGTCGAGGATACCGCCAATGGCATCGTCACTGGAGCGCTCAGCATCCGTATCTTCAATCCGCAATAGAAACCGGCCTCCATGCTTGCGGGCATACAGCCAATTGAAGATAGCCGTACGCGCACCCCCGATATGCAAATAGCCCGTGGGGCTTGGTGCAAACCGAACAATCACCTTATCCATGATAGCCGTTTCCTTTCAGTGGGTTAAGATATACATCCTAAACAAACCCGTCAGGGATTAAGAAGAGATTCTTTTTCCAAAGCCATTGGTCATGGTAGCCAGTTGTATGGTTCGCCATCTGCCTTGTCAAGACAATCAACCCCGGGGTCAATATTGACTTGCAGATAATAGCGGCTTGCCACATCAGCCCATCCAAGTTATGAATCCGTACTGATGTTTAAGGCATGACAAAAAAAGGCAGGGAGAATCTATCATATGGGGTTGCGTAATGATCGGCGTCGCACCAATATGGGCCGGCGTTTGGCAATCAAACGGTTCAGGACCCAGCTTCGGCGCAATGTCCTGGCTTCGCCAGGCCAAAATCTGTTCATCATCGTATTGGACCATCTTAAGCCCAGATATAATATCGGGAAGATTTTCCGCAGCGCCGATGCTTTTGGCGCCCATGAGGTTAACCTTGTGGGGATTGATTTCTTTGACCCGGCTCCAGCGATGGGATCTTTTAAATGGGTTCCGGCTAAATTTTTTAACGATTTCGAGACCTGCTTCAAACAGCTGGATGAACGTGGATACCGGATCTATATGTTCGATCCTTCAGCTGTAAGCGCATTAACCGAAACAGTATTCCCGGCCCGTAGCGCATTTGTTTTCGGGCACGAAGAGTATGGTTTCAGCTTTGACCCTCAAAAATATGGGTGTATTTTCAAAGTATCGATCCCCCAATGCGGCAAGGTACAGAGTCTGAATGTGAGTGTGGCCGCTTCACTGACCATGTATGAATACGTCCGCCAGCAATCTGCATAAATAGATCACCAAGCACCGGGATACAAGGGCGCAGATAGTTCTGGGTCCCGGCCGTCGCCGGGATGACGCCATGGGAACTTTTTACGGAACCATCAACTATTCGATTATTTCAAGTATCATGCGCCTTCTTGCTTTTGACGATGCTGCATTCAGAATGGTTCTCAAGGCATCTGCGATGCGGCCTTGCTTACCAATTACCTTCCCCAAATCACTCTTTGCCACGGCAAGTTCTAAAACTGTGGTTTGGCCCCCCAAGACCTCACTAACGGTCACCTCATCGGGTCTATCAACTAAAGACTGAGCAATAATCTGGATCAACTTATCCATTGAATCTCTCCTTCCGGCTACGAACCGTTCCCCTTAAAATGCGAAGTCCGACTCCGCGGGAAAAATTAAATCCGCTTTAACGCTATGGATCTAAGGAGCAGGCATCATGCCAAAAAGTTCGGTTGTATAAATATTTTAATAACCTGTATTTATGAGAAATATTATCATGGAAGGTTAAAAGCGCGCAAACTTCAAAAACAACCGGCAAAAAAAAGCACCATTATGGCTGTAAAAAGGATAAAACCATTTAATATTAATGTATTAACAGATTGTTCCAATTTGGGGGGATGAAGGATTTTTATCGACTCAATGGATCGGATCGCAAAAGTTAAGTGATAATGTAATTACGGGGTAAGGCCCAATTCAGACAGCTCTCTTTCGATCAATTCAGCCCATCCTCTATTGGCTTTTGGATTGGCAGGACTAGGATGGGTGATTCGACCAACTTGCACCTCCATGCCGGACAATGCCGATGCAGCTCTTTGATGGGCGAAATTTCCAATTCCAATGACAAATTGGGGTTTAATCAAATTGATAGTGCGCACCAGAGCTTCATCGCAAGCCGCAAACAACTCTTTTTTTTCACCCTTGCCGAGCTTGTCCGGTGTCCGGTTGCGGCCCCCCTCTTCCATGAATACAAGGGGGCAATAATTGGCCACCCAGAATCGGCGGAAAAAGCTTTGCGGATCACCATACCGATCCCTTGCCCAACCCCACAACCGTTGACCGCTGATCTCACCGCGCGGGCATTGAAATCCAGTGATGGGTCTTTTGGGGTGCTGCTTCGAAGGTGGTTCGACACTGCCGTCAAGGCCCATCCACCCCTTCACCATGCCCACATCACCAAATGGAACACCGGTTTGCGCCATGCCCCATGGCCCGGGATTCATGCCTAAAAAAACAACTTCTTTAGATCCTGCACCATACCGCCGCCAGTACTCCAGATACGGCCTTATGGCATACTCCAATGGGTTGTACACATAGTGGACCGGTGCATCGAATTTCAACGATTGCAGCCGTATCAACAAAGTATCAATGATCTTTTCCATATTCGCTGCGCAGGTGCACATGGGACGCCTCACCCTATTGTGGGTTTTCGTAGAATACGTAACTCGTTGAGTAGTCACTGAACTCAAAATAAACCTTCTTTTCACTCCCATCTTTTTTGAAGTTAAAATTCTGATCCATGATGCCGTAGCCAAATCGGTAAGGGCGTGGTTTTCCATCCTCGGTACCGTATGCGGTCGATACTTTATCGATGCTGATAAATCGTTTGACGAGTTTATCACCCGCGTAAATATCCAACACGCCGTCGGTGCCGGTCCAATTTTTAAT
>CAJIBC010000558.1_pt1 | contig 12515 bp, 11 predicted proteins | sample 9199231 | NCBI WGS metagenome assembly CAJIBC01 (sample SAMEA7708282, study PRJEB35096) | sediment metagenome | biome: marine neritic benthic zone biome [ENVO:01000025]; feature: sediment [ENVO:00002007]; material: shallow marine sediment [ENVO:03000034] sea grass bed [ENVO_01000059] ...
AACCATCCAGATCATACACCGTCGAGCTGCCCCAGCGGATGCGCACGACCCCCTCAAACAAGTTGTGGTGCAGTTCGGAAGCAGCGGCCCCGTCGCTCGGCTCCAAAAATACGTGCATTCCTTCGCTCTCGGTTATGTTGGCAATGATATTATCGGCTATTTCGAACGGGCCGCTTGAGGGGGTGGTGATTCCGGCATCCACATCGTAGATGGTGTTTCCGACAACATGGCGATTGATGCTGCCCCAAAGCGAGATCGCCGCCGGCGACCAGCCCGAATTGGGATCCCAGCTTCCCGAATGGTGGATATCATAAATCAGGTTGCCGATCAGATAGGCATCTTGTCCCGGATTGGCAACGCTGTTGCTGCCGGAGGAGATGCCCACATCGCAGTCGAATATCTCGTTGAACAAGAACCAGACTCTTTCGGGGCCGTACTGGAATCCCATGCCTGCGCCGCCGCTGGACCCGCTTGGGCGATGGGCGTAGGAAGTGTTTTGGGAAAAGATCACATCCGAAGCCTGCTTGCACCACAATCCGGTTTGTTTATTGTGGTGAGTGATATTGCGCCCAACGTAGATATGATGGCTGCTTCCTGCCCCGTTTTGCCCGTCAGGAGAATTGATCTGCAGGCCGTCACCACTGTTATGGTTCATTTCATTGTCCAGGATCCAAATATGGCTCGCCAATTTACCGACCGCCACACCATGTACATCCTGGTCGTAATTTGCATTGACATCGCCGTTGTGATGAATGTGATTGTCCCAAATCACGATCTGTTCAACCTCCTGGTCGTCCCAGCTGGCAACCCCCAGACCGCCTCCCTCCAGGTTGCCGCTGATCTCGCATTTTCGCAAGCCGACATGATGGGAAGGGGACAGAATAATGAGTTTTCCCGTGGCGCCGCCACTCGGGTCGCTGTCCTCGTCGGCAAATTCAAGGTGCTCAAAAATGATGTAGTTCCCCTTTATTTGCCAGGTGCGGGCGATCGTGGGCCGCTCACCCGGCCCAGCGCCCCGAATAAATATAGGCGACAGGTCTGTGCCGTCGCCGGATATGGTGTCATAACCGGTAGGCGCAAAGTCATAGACGCCATGAACCTCGACCACCGAACCGGCGGGCAGATTGTCCGGGATTGTACTTCTGGGCTTGGCCGGCGTACCATACGCATTGTTGTTGTCAGTGGCCTCTGCATGGTCCCGATGCACATAGTAAAAGCCCGGGGTCTGTGCATCCCATGGATCAGGAACATCGGGTGCGGTTTCATGAATACCAAAGCCGGGTTCGGGGACGCCGATGGGGGCCTGCCAAGGACTGACCTGGATACTCACCGTGGCCCGATCAGAGGTCAACTGCCCATCATCGACGGTGTAAGCGAATTGATCCTGCCCTTGATAACCGCTGTCCGGCGTGTAGACGACATTGGGTGCCTGGCCGGTCAAAACCCCATGATCCGGCCCGGAAACAATTTCATACGTCAGCGGGTCCCCGTCAGGGTCCGAGCCGCTGAGCTCGATGGCGACAGACTCTCCGGGCAAAACGGATACTGTCAGATCCAAAGCTGACGGAGGATCATTGGTTTGATTACCACCACTGACCTGGATACCCACCGTGGCCTGGTCAGAGGTCGATTGCCCGTCACTGACGGTGTATGCGAATTGATCCTGCCCCTGATAACCGCTCTCCGACGTGTAGACGACATCGGGTGCCTGGCCGGTTAAAACCCCATGATCCGGCCCGGAAACAATTTCATATGTCAACGGGTCCCCGTCAGGGTCCGAACCGCTGAGCTGGATGGCGAGGGCCTCTCCGGACACAGCGGATAGGCTCAGATCTGAGGCTGTCGGCGGATTGTTGGTTGGATCGCTGGTGACACAGGCGACCAGGTTGAAGGTCAATAGCAAAATAGTCGATGCTTTTGCGAACAGTCTTAGAATCATCATAGTGAAGCTACCTCCGCTGTCATAGTCAGTTGAACGGTAACCCAATGGTCAATAGTGTCTAATGTGCTTGAAAGGGAGCCCCATGAGGATCAAAGGCTAAAGTTTTACATGCAAATGTTGTGCTACAAAACAATTGGATGAACTAACACACCATGATCACTACGAATCATAACATACATCCACCTCGACAGGATGGATGGCGACTGGCACCAATTTTGTAATAAATGTATATCCGAGTGCACGAATTGAAACGGGAGGGGGCCGCGCCAATAAATGGGCATCTTGGATGTTATCGATGTGCGGGCACTGTTTGCCCAAATACTCGAGATGCAATGGAACCCGGGACAAGCTTTGGCCGGACGTATTGCGCTAGGCGCAGAAAAAAACGATAAAGTCCTCATTTGAGGCCGGCTCACGGTCGAAGTCCTTGTAAACTTGAACCGATAAAAAGCCGGCCTCTTTCAGAAGATCCGCCACTGCCTGCAGACTATACACCCGCTGGTATTCGTAGTATTCAACGATCTCGCCGGTATTGGTATCGATCACGATGCTGTGTTCTTCCCGACAGCCGTCGGAATAACTCTTCTCACTGAGGATAAATCGTCCATCGTTTTCACTCCAGTTCTTTGCTCGATGCGACGGCCGGCGTTCACGCGCCGGAATATGGCGGGGACCCTGAAAGGTGTAGAGAAAGACGCGCCATTGCGTCGAAGCGATCGATAGATCGCCGTAAAGTGTTTAACAATCTCTCCCGGCGACATAAATCCGATGACGTGGTCAAGGGCCAGAACCACATCATAGGCCGCCGTCTCCGTCAGCTCCGAACCCCTTTGGAGATGGAAGTCCACCGATACACCGGCCTGTTCGGCCAGACGTTTTGCCTCTTCCAGATAAAGCCTGGCGACATCGATGGCTTTAACTGTGTACCCGCGCCGGCACAGCTCGATGGCATGACGGCCGTTGCCGCAACCTACATCAAGAATATCGAGCGGTGGTGGGTTAAGGGGTCTACCCTTGACTCATTTGGTTCTTTTAATTATTAATTGCTCCTCAAAATCATACAGTGGTTACCAGATCGTACTTTGCAAAAAGCTGAATCTGCACCATCTGTAGCGGGCTATTGATGTGTAATTTAGTTTAAGATATCCAATTGTTATTTGTAATTCGATATTGTGAAAAACTGATTTAGAAAGCCTTAGCGTATATTTACCAGCTCGCGAATATGGGTGGCACCCTTTCTTCGGGATCAGTAGGATTTGCATTAAATACAAATTATCGTATGGTGGGCGCCTGCGAAACGCCATATGTGGTATTGTGGGGTGATGATCAAGGGTGGAACTGTGTTCCGGCAGTTCCCTTCACGGCCTTGTCAATTTCCGTCAAGTTAACGATTGCCGCCTTCTCAATCCCGCTCTTTACAAGAGCCATACAAGCTTCAACTTTCGGTTGCATGGAGCCGGCGGGGAATTGATTCTCTGAGAGATGTCGTTTGGCTTCGGCCACAGATAATTGGGATAGATAACGTTCCCGGTCGCTGCCGAAATCAAGGGCGACACCCGGCACATCCGTGGCGATGACAAAGATATCCACGCCAACTTCCTGGGCCAATTTAGCGCTGGCCAAATCTTTATCGATGACCGCATCCACCCCTGCAAATCGTCTGCCCTCGCGCACCACCGGGATGCCGCCGCCGCCGCAGCAAATCACGACAAATTCCGCATCGACAAGGTTGCGAATTTCGCGCTTTTCCACAATGGTTTGCGGTAAGGGGGAGACCACCACCCGGCGATATCCTTTGGCTGTTTTTTGGGTGGGGTAGGGGAGTTTTCGGGCCTGGGCTGCGGTAAAGACAGGGCCGATGGGTTTGGTTGGTGCGGCAAACGCCGGGTCTTTTTCATCCACCACCACGTAACTGATGACGGTGATAAATTTTTGTGCTGTTTTAATGCCCATGTTCATCAATTGCGTATCCAGGGTTGATTCGATCATGTAACCGATCTGGCCCTGGGTCTGGGCAACCAATATTTCCAAAGGCAGACGGGGAACCTCCCGGCAGCACTCCTGCTGGAGCAGCAGGTTGCCGACCTGGGGGCCGTTGCCGTGTGTGATGATCAGCCGATAACGGCGTGAAAGGCGCGCAAGTTGAGCCATGGGCACCGATAAATTGTCAAACTGCTGTTCAATGGTGCCCTCCTGGCCTTTTTTAATCAGGGCATTGCCGCCCAAAGCGACCAACAAGGTCTTTTTATTTGAAGGCATCACAACTCCATACCCCTTAAAGGGCATTCAACCTTTTGTTGAGCACTGCACTCAGAGCTGGATCATTGTGGTCTTCATATTCGTAACGAACCCTCAGGGTCGGTTTGTCGATATCGACCAACTTGGGCAGGTCAATGGGCGTTGCAAACACGACGATGTCACAGTCGCTGGCGTTAATGGTCGTTTCGAGGTCTTTAATTTGTTCCGGGTTGTATCCCATGGCGGGAAGAACCTGATCGATGTGGGGGTACTTTTCGAAGGTAGCGGCTATCAGTCCCACGGCACAGCGCCTTGGATCAACGATGTCACCGGCCTTCCAACGCTGTGCGGCAATCAAACCGGCGCCATAGGCCATCTCTCCATGGGTAAGGGTAGGACCGTCTTCCACCACCAGCACCCGCTTGCCCTTAATTTGAAGAGGATTGTCAGCCGTCAAGGCTGAGTTGGCCATCACGATATCGGCATCGGGGTTATATCGTTCGATGTTTTGAACCACTTGATCAATTTGATTTTGTGAGGCGCTGTCCACCTTATTGACGATGGCAATGTCGGCCATCAGCAGATTGGTTTCGCCAGGGTAGTATTGACGTTCGTGGCCTGCACGAAGGGGATCGAAGACCACCAGATGAATGTCAGGGTAGTAAAATGGGGTGTCGTTATTGCCGCCGTCCCAGACCACGATATCCGCCTCATTTTCTGCCTGGCGCAGAATTTTCTCATAATCCACTCCGGCGTAAACCACCATGCCCAGGTCCACCAAAGGTTCATATTCTTCTCTCTCTTCGATGGTGCAATTGTTTTTTGAAAAATCGTCATAAGAAGCAAAACGCTGAACCACTTGTGTCGTTAGATCACCGTAAGGCATTGGATGCCGGACCACCACTGCTTTTTTTCCCATTGTGCAAAGTATATTACAAACATGGCGGGTGGTGGGGGACTTACCGCATCCGGTTCGAACGGCACATACCGATACCACCGGTTTGGTGGAGCGTAGCATGGTATAGGTAGCCCCGATGAGTATAAAATCCGCGCCAACGGCCATGACCTGTGACGCTTTGTGCATGACCTCTTGATGGGCTATATCGCTGTATGAGAACGCGACCAGATCTACCCGCTCTTTACGGATCAATTGCGTCAGTTCTTCTTCAGGATAGATGGAGATACCATCGGGATATGACTTGCCTGCCAATTGGGCCGGATAACGGCGGTCATCGATATCCGGAATCTGGGTGGCGGTGAAAGCGACAACATGATAGCGCGGGTTATCCTTGAAATAGACATTGAAGTTGTGAAAATCCCGGCCGGCCGCCCCCATGATGATCACTTTCTCGATCATGTTGCCTCCTTCTGATTTTCTGACAGACAGGGTTCATGCCATATCGGCTACCCTCAACATGATCGCGTTTTGGGCATGCATACGGTTTTCGGCCTGGGTGAACACAATGGAGGCTCTGGATTCGATGACCTCATCGGTGACTTCCAGACCCCGCTGGGCCGGCAGGCAGTGCATGAACACAGCCGTCGGTTTGGCAAAGGACATGGTCTCCGGTGTCACCGTATAACCTTTAAATTGGATCTTGCGTTCCTCAAGCTCGTGTTTTTTTCCCATGGAAGCCCATACATCGGTATAGACCACATCGGCTTCCCTGGCGGCTGCCTGGGGGTCTCCTTGCACCACCTCAACACTTGAAATACCGGCTTTTTGGGCCATGCTAACGGTCTGGCTGTCCGGAAGATAGCTTTCCGGGCAGGCCGCCACAAAATGCATGGGCAGGCGAGTGGCCAGATGCAGCCATGAGTTCACAATGTTGTTACCATCTCCAATATAGGTCACCTTCAGGTCATTCAAATGGCCGCGGTGCTCTTTGATGGTCAAAATGTCCGCCATGATCTGGCAGGGGTGATTATAGTCTGTCAAACCGTTGATCACCGGAACAGAGGCATACTCGGCCAATTCCAAAATATGAGCATGATCGAAGAGACGGGCCATAATCATGTCGTTGTAACCGCTGAACACGCGCGCCAGATCTTTGGCGGGTTCCCGTTTGCCCATATCAATCTCCGAAGGCCCTAGATAGAGGGCGTGTCCTCCCAGGCGATGGAATCCGGTCTCAAAGGAGACCCGCGTGCGGGCGGACGGCTTGGAAAACACCATGGCCAGGGTATGGTTTTTAAAAGGTTGAAAATTTTCCCGTTTTTTAAGTTTGGCCTTGACCTCTTGGGCCAACTCCAATGCGGAAAGGATCTCATCGGTGGTCCAGTCATCTATATGGAGAAAATCTTTTTCCACAATATGCTCCTTCATTCTGAAAATACTTGATCTCAGCGCTCCAAGGCCCAATCGGTCTCTTGTTGGTTCATCATCAGCCTATTGTGTCCCATTACAAATAGACCAGAGAATTGGCCCAACGTCAAGCTGCTATTATTTAACGTATGAAAATGCTTATATATAATTCCAACCTTGAACTTATCTGCAGATATGTCTATACTCCCTAATCGTGTAACATCAATGTATGGATAGGTCTCCCCCATATTTATGAGCCTTAAACGATAGGAGGGCTGTTATGGAACTACTTGATCTATGCTCCCTGGAAAAGTGGGAATCCTTGGAAGGCGAAATTCGCAAGCGCAGCGGTTTGAATGCCTCGGTTTACAATATTGAAGGCTATCGCATCCTTCCGGCAGAAAATTGGCCCAACCGGCTCTGTCCTGAAATAAAGGCTATTCCCAAAGGGCAAAGTTTTATCTGCGCTGCAGCCCATATGAATATAGCCTTGCTTGCCAAAACATCCAAGGAGCCCGTGATAGAGGAGTGTGATGCCGGATTAATTAAACTGGTGGTTCCGGTCTTTGTGAAAGAAGAATTTGTCGGCGCCGTATCCGGCTGCGGAATGCTGTTAGATGATGGAGAGGTGGATACTTTCCTGGTGCACAAAACCACTGACCTTGATGAAGCATTACTGGAAGAACTGTCAGCGGACGTGCCGGCTATTTCCATGGACCAGGCCCATGAGATCAGCCGATTCATCCAAGGGCAGTTGGAACGAATTGTGGCTGACTACCAAGAAAATGTAAGTGGAGAAGGTCATTGAGCACTCATAAAAAACATGTCGTCGTCGTTGGTGCCGGTGTCGCCGGAATGACGGCATCCGATGATCTGGCCCGCTCGGGGTTGCGCGTCTCGTTGTTTGAAAAAACGCCTTTTCTAGGAGGGCACGCCATACAACTCACTTGCAAAGCTACGGATGCCTGCGTCAAATGCGGTGCTTGCGTGGCTGAGGAGAAGCTGCTGCGTGCCACAGGCCAAAGCGATGTCGGGGTGTATGTCGGTACCGAAATCCAAAGCATCACCGGCAATGGTCCTTTTAACATTGCTTATCGCAGCCACTCACCTCAATTAACGACCCAGGCGAAGTCAGGTGAATTGAAGGCTGATGCGGTGCTTCTGGCCACTGGCTTTGTACCTTATGATCCAAGCGATAAGCCCTATGGATACGGCCAATTTGAAAACGTCATCACCAGTCTGGATGCGGAACGATTGCTCAGGGAGCACAAAGTGATGAAGCGTCCATCGGATGGAAAACGCGCAAGGCGCCTCGCCTTTATTCAATGCGTGGGGAGCCGCGACACGCAACTGGGCCACCCCTGGTGCTCCAAGATTTGCTGTGGATCCTCATTGAGAATGGCGCGGTTAATCCAATCCCGTCAAAATGATATTGACATAACTTTCTTCTACATTGATGTGCAGACCTTTGGAAAAGACTTCCAGCGGTTTTATGCTCAGGTCAGCGAGAATGTGGACATGGTCAGAGCCATACCCGGCGAAATAACAAGGACCGATCAGAATGAGTTGAATGTGGTTTACTTCGATCCGGATAGCCATACATCCAAAGACGCCGTATTCGATGTCGTGGTGCTTTCGGTGGGACTGCTTCCCTGTCCAGACAACAGACGCATCGGACAAATACTCGGCTGGCCTCCGGATCAGACCGGTTTTTTGAATCCCCACCATAGCGCTCAACATTCGGCGCCGGCCGGTATCTTCGCTTCAGGCGCGGTGGTGGGACCGATGAGTATTGCCGAAAGTGTGAGCAGTGCTGAAAAGGCGGTCTTTGATATTGTACGATATTTATCCAAATAGGTGAAAGATAGCAAAATGGCAGAAACTGCGCATACAGACATCTCTTTACAAAACGCGGCATCTTCCGACGTCCTAATTTTCGGCGATGGGGCGTGTGCCAAAAAAATTGCATCCAACCTTGCCAATAATAACGTCAACGCATGGGTTGTATCAGGAGAAAATTCATCAACCGCATCAGTGGCCGCAGATACGGTTAAGTGGTTGCCCGACTCAGAGCTGGTTGGCTGCAAAGGCTTTGCCAGGGATTTTCAATTACTCCTTCAGCAAGGCGATGAACTTCTTCATAAAAAGGTGGGAGCAATAGTCGTTGCCCAAGATTACATTAAGCTATCCAATATCAAGGCTTATGGCTTAAAGCCTGATTCCTGCGTTTTGGATATCTCTTCGTTGGAAGAGAAGATTTGTAATGGCTCAATTGACGACCTCTTTCAGCGCGGTGCCCGCATCGCATTTCTCTGCGGTTGGGAGATCGACAGCCACCCCGTGGTGGCACAACGGATGTTGAAGCGTTGTTTGCAATTGCAGCAAAGCTCGAAATACGCCACCTTTTTTTTGACTGGAAATCTCAAAGTCGCATCCAGTGGCGCTGAAGCAGTGTACCAGCAGGCAAAGCGCTCCGGATCTATTTTTCTTAAATTTACCAATGACTTTCCCAATGTTCAAACCCTGGAAGACGGTGGATTTGAAATCGATTATCAAGATGAGCTGACGGGTACACCCTTTCGATTAACCACCGATTGGATAGTGGTGGACGAAACCATGGGTCCCGGTGCCGGCTTGAATGCACTGTCCAAAGGATTGGAAATTGAAACAGACACTCTGGGGTTCGCCCAACGTGACAACGTTCATCGGTTCAGCAATGCCACCAACCGCCGTGGAATCTTCGTGGCTGGAGGCGCTCGCGGAATGCTATCCGACGACGAACAGTTGGCGGATGCAGATCAGGTCACGGTGAAAGTGATGGCCTTTTTACGGGGTGAGGATGGCGAGCCCTTGCCCAAAGTAGAAATCCATAGCGGCCGCTGTGTGAGATGTTTAACCTGTCATCGGCTTTGCCCCCACAAAGCCATCCATATCGGACAGGATATATCAGTCGTGACGGAGGCGTGCCAAAGCTGTGGCATTTGTTTGGCGGGTTGTCCGGCCCGTGCCATAGATATGGAAAATCTCCAAATTGGTGCCGATTCTAAAGCATGGGTAAAAAAAACGGTGGCCCAGGAAGAGCGTTCGGACCAGATGCCAAAACTGATGATATTCGGGTGCAGCCGCTCAGCCGGGCAAGCCTATAAGTTGACCCGTCTAATGGGGTATTCCATGCCCTCGGGGGTTCATTTTATAGAAGTGCCTTGCGGCGGTACGATCTCCACCCGCAACCTAATGGCAACTTTTGACGCCGGCATCGACGGTGTGATGCTGTGCACATGTCATACTGACAATTGCAGATCGGATAGGGGAAACCAGGTGGCGCGCAAACGGGCGGAATTGGCAGCCAATTTGTTGCACTCTGCAGGTATTGAGAGCGAAAGGTTGTATGTTACGTCGGTTGCAGCCAATATGGGAAACGAGTTCTTTATGATGGTCAATGAATGGCTCGACCGCCTAAAAACACTCCATAAATTTGAGGAATAATGCCATGGCCCAAGATATACCGGATCGTATGGAGGATTTACAGCCTTCTTCTTGTAATGACTGGCCCTATGAACAGGATTTGTGCCTGACCTGCGCCATCTGTTCCGGTGCCTGTCCGGTGGCCGGGGTGGATGACTTTGATCCGCGCAAGATGGTTCGCATGGTCTCTTTGGGAATGGCGGATCGTGTGGCCGACTCCCGGTGGCCGTGGATCTGCACCATGTGTGGGAAGTGCGAACAAATATGCCCCATGGGCATTGATATTGCTGACATGACGCGGCGCATCAGGTCGCTGCGGGACGGTGATAAAGTGCCGGGGATCTTATACAAAGGACTCAAGGCCGCCCTTGAAACCGGCAATAATCTTTCCCTTCCCAAGGAAGACTTCATCTTTATTCTCGAAGATGTGGCCGAAGAGATCGCCGAAGAGCAAGGATTTGAAGAATTCAAGGTACCCATTGATAAAAAGGGCGCACGGCTGCTCACCACCATCCATAACAAATTGGTGAATACCCACACCGAAGACCTCAAACCGTGGTGGAGAATTTTCCATGCGGCCCGGGAAGATTGGACCGTTGCGTCCGATAACTGGGAGGGCACCAACTGGGGGTATTTTACCGGCGATGATCAGGCCATGAAAACCATGGCTGGCCGAATAGTGGAAAATATGCGCCGTTTGGAAATTGATACCCTGCTTTGGCCCGAATGAGGGCACGCATATCTTGCGACCAGGTATGGTTTGCAAAAATGGTTTCCCGAGGCTTTGGAAGAGTTTAATACGGTGACAGTATTTGATCTGCTCATTGAGTACATCAAATCCAAGCGTATTCGGTTGGATCGCAGACGATTCGATATTAGAGCGACCTACCACGATCCATGCAATTATGGGCGGCGCGCCCAAAAAAGGTTTGGCCATGGCTTTTTCAAAGAGCCCAGATGGATAATGGATCAATGCTTAGAAAACTGGGTTGATCTGTACCCCAACCAATTGCACCAGACATGCTGCGGCGGCGGCGGTGGCGCGATGACCACGGGGTATAACGAAGAACGGATATTCTACGGACGCCGCAAGATGGAACAGATTCGGCTGACGGGTGCTCAAATGCTGGTATTGCCCTGCCACAGCTGTCACGGCCAGATAAATAACATTAAAGAGACCTATGATATGCAAGAGCTGACCGTGAAATACCTCTGGGAGCTGGTGGCGGATTGTCTTATCGTTTAATGCCACCCTGACCCTTTCTTAGCAATAGTCTACGGACTCATTGGCATGGATATAGAGTGGTAGAATACCATATATGATAGTGCGTTGCAGCAGATTGTGACATATAAGGCGTTAGCGCGGCTACTCTCTTTTCGATGGACTCGATGTCACCGGCGGGTCCGGATCCAACTCCGGCATGCCACCCATCATCATATAGGAGTGCCTTTCGGCGGACAACATCACAAAATTTCACAGCTTGGTCGGATCACCGATTTACCATCTCATACCCATTGGGTATTTCAAGGGGCTCTCTCTAATCAGATGGACCCAACCTGACGGTTTTTCTTCAATTTTGTTACTTTTGTGGAGGTTTGGTGGTAATACCGCCAACAACTGGAACCCCTTGGGACACTACTGGCAGTATGATTCCGGAGGTGAGATACCATATATGGTATCGACGGAGAGTGGTTACGGTTTTAGGAGTTACGACCGCCACCTAAGATGACAGCGGGGCGGAAAGAAAACAGCCTTTAGCATCTTGCCACCATCACAAAGGCTATGATAGGTGAGCAGGATTATTGTGCAGGTCTATTTTGCCCAAAATGTATATCCCCCAAAATAGACAAAACCGGGTGTCGAGGAATATATCAATGACAAAAAGAACTGCTTTCAGTTTGTGTGGAATAGTGATGCTCCTGGCAATGTTGGCGGTCAACGGATGTCAACCGTCCAGCGGCCGGGAGGGCATCCATGTGATGTTTGACGGGCCCCCGAAAATTTACCATACTGAGGTCTATTTTCGTGGCCAGGTCATCGGGAAGATCCAAGATCAGCAAGGGGGCAACGGTCCAGTCACCAAGGTCACCGTAGAGATTGATCCCAAGTTGATGCAATATGCAGGACAGCACTGGGCATTTTATGTGGACAGTGGGAGATTAACAGCCGGGGCGCTCAACACTGCCGGGCAACCTTTGGGACCAGGGGACAGGGTGAGCGGTTTTCGTTCAAAAACGGATTTGACCTGGTTTAAAATCAAAACAGTGCTGAGCCATCGCATCGCCAAGGCCAACCGCCGGGCCGAAAAATTATACCTGCGGTATACCCAATCCGGTTGATGATGACGTTTCAAATCTGTCTGGCGCCCTTGAAAGGGATCACCGACGCTCTGTTTCGCACTACCTTTGCTGAGTTTTTCAGCGGCGTTGATCGGGCGGTCACCCCCTTTCTCAGCACCACTTCCGGTCTCCGCGTCAAACCTTCCCTCCTCAAAGAGGTCTTGCCGGAAAATAATCGGAGAATGCCGGTGGTCCCCCAAGTCATGAGCAAACGGGCTGAAAATT
>CAJIBC010000496.1_pt1 | contig 12429 bp, 9 predicted proteins | sample 9199231 | NCBI WGS metagenome assembly CAJIBC01 (sample SAMEA7708282, study PRJEB35096) | sediment metagenome | biome: marine neritic benthic zone biome [ENVO:01000025]; feature: sediment [ENVO:00002007]; material: shallow marine sediment [ENVO:03000034] sea grass bed [ENVO_01000059] ...
GAGGTGGCGCTTGCCCAGTATGCCGATTTGTATGATTTTGCCCCAGTCGGGTATTTCACAATCGATCAAGCGGGCGTGATTTGTAGATATGGGACGTTGTTTGCAAATTGTACAAACCCTATTATGAGTACTTTCGATCGATTTCAAAATGAAAAGAGGGGCGTAATGCCGCGGTTATCAGAGCTTGATACTCCAGGCACACTGCACCATGCAATTGTACGCGGGATTGAAAAGCGTTTCACTGCAAGCTTTGTAATAATGTTATATCCCCCTCCTAGGGTGGGACTTTTGAAACGAGTTAAGAAGCAATAATGGACCACAGTTAATTGCCAGCCATTATTGAAGAACAATCAGCAATTGTTGCGGATCCATGTTTCCAACGCTTTGCGGGGTATCAAGTCGAGGGCTTCGATTTTTTTATCGGGTACCCAGCGAATCAAGACCCTGTAGTTTTTTCCGATACGGATACGGTAGCATTGAGCGATTCTTTTGATCGGCCTGGTGTGTCGCCATGCGGTCTCGTCTGCGGCTGCGAATTCTGCTACGGATTTGAGGGCTTTGGCGGCCACCGGAGGTGGGACGGCTTCACAGGCCTGGCAAAAGGCGGTTGTATATTTGGGAATTAGAATCTTTCGGCCGGCCGGTTCGGCATCGGCATTCATTGCACTGCCCATCGGTTCGGGCTCGGTATGGTCAGTTTCCTTGCGCTTAACCGGTATTTCTCTTTCCATGCGCAGCTCTTCGCGCAGATCGCGGCGGATCTGCTGCTGGGCGCTAATTTCCCCCTTCAATCGATCGATGCGTTGGCGTAGCCGCTGTATGGTTTCCTTTTCAGCGGACGTCGGCGTCATGGGCGGGGTTGGATCTGCGGCGAGGGACCGGGATGTGCGTTTGTATTGTTTTTCCAGATGGTCGGAAAGGCTATGGAGCTCTATTTCTTTTTGCCGTAGCTCCTTTTCCTTGGCCCGGGTTTCGTCCCTGGCCGCTTCGGCATCCTTGATCAGCTTGCTGAGTTTCTCGGAGCGATCCGCTTCCCAAGACTCTTCCAGGTCCCTGGAAAACGACCACTCCACATAATCCTCGATGGGATCGTCCCATGCTTCGATGCCAATTTCGGCGCGCGCTTTGCGAACCATATTGAGCAGGGTGTGAATGTCCAGCATACGATCAGGATTGGCGGAAATATAGGCCCTGGCCAATACGATGCTCAAGGCGGGGAATGTTTTCTCAAATCCATAGCTCAGACCGAGTAGGGGGGAATCCGGCAGGTCGGCGGCGGTGCAGGTCATCTCCTGACGCAGCAGGCGTTCGAGTTCGTGCAAGTATTGCTTGTTCTCCAACAGGTCGAATAGAAGCTGGGTCAGTTCGGGTTCCCCAATGATGTCGGGTGGCACATGCCCTCGAATATTTTTTGCCAGCTCGATATTGCCCGCCTCCATGGCACTCTCCAGCAGGTCGATGAAATGCCCTTTGTCGAAATCATGGGCATCGGGTCTTCGCTCCAGCTCCAGCAGCATGTCGAAGGCCAGCTCACGCAGGCCGAAGAGATCGGCCCGGCGGTAAGCGGCTAAAAGCTGATCGGGATTCAAGCTGGCCGGGTCCAGTTTTTTAAGTTCATAGGCGCGCATGGACTCAATGAAATCTGCATCGTCCACCAGTTGCGGGCTGGAGCGTACCTGGCTCATGGTCAACCCGGCATATGGGGAGGCATCTCGAAGCAGTTCCGGCTCTTTGTCTATGCAGCATTTTTTATACTTTTTGCCGCTGCCGCAAGGGCAGGGTTCGTTACGGCCGATTTTGGGAATCGGACGGCGCACGGTCTGGCCGCCGCCGATGACCACAGGCGGTCTGTGTTGGGGCAGGAGATTCAATATATCGACCTGTGAAAGCAGGGTTTCAGTCTCGACATCCGCTTCACTGGTATTCAGCAGGACAAGTGCGCCGGCCAACATCTCTTCCAGTATCGGATTCATGGAATAGTCGTGTTCCAGGATATGCAATACGCGCCGTACAGGCTGCGGATCCGCCTTGTGGATCACACTCATTTCGGCGGCTACCAAGGCAGCGTATACCTGGCGTTCGATGGATAGCTCTTCATCCTGGGCCGCCTCCAGCAGTGGGGCGATGGCGGCCTTGTCCTGAACCCGGAAAAGGGAACCGAAATCGGTGATAGGCTCAATGACGCGTAAAGCCCTGGCCGCAAGGTCTGGTTCAAGTCGCACCCCATTGACGGCGCACAGGTTGCACACAATCCCAAGGGAGGTATCCTCACCGGTGCAGATCAATGCCCGGACCAGTTCAGCATAGTCCTCGGGGCGGAGTTGGGCCAATTTTGCAGCCGCTGCTTGGACTTCCGGTCTGCAGCGCCGAGTCTGACGAATCAGATCGAGGTATTGGTCGATGGTGTCAGGCATGGTAGTTCAAGATCCAATATAAACCGTCACTGTTGATTGGACACCGGAGTCATGGTGCCGGACTCCCGTAAACCCTAATATTGCATAAAAAAGATGGCATACAATAGACCCAATCCTCAAGTTCACCATTGGTTTATTCCTCGCATGTATCTCTGGCATGCCGTTAATTTAGCGCTGACAAGGTTTTTTTTGTCTTTTTGCCATCTTTTCTATGCAACTGTGGGGTAAACTTACTTGACCACAGAGTGAGAGCCGCAACTACTGAAGAGCCTCTACAGGGTTCGGGGCAATAGCGCAGCAGACAAACCCTATCGTTGCATAGACAACAAATCAAGCTCTGGTTTACTATTATAGCCATTAAATATGCAACTGTAATATCGACCTGTTGTAACCATACTTATTTTAATTTTCAAGGGCTGACCTTGTAATTTAATTTACCAAGACCATATTTGGCTGATGGTTGCGATGCACGATAATCACCAGCTTTTAACTATTTATCGCCATTGAATCCAAAGCACCAAGCCAAAAAAATATAATAATTTCGATATTGAGTTATCCTGCTCATATGGAGGGGTAATTCAACATCAGGAGGATATTATGAAACCTAAAAAAATATTTAGACTATTCTTTTTCTTTTCTGCCTTGTTCATGATCCCGATGCTAAATTGGGGCAGCGGGGCTTTCTCTTTGAGTGCAGGGACAGCAAAGATCCAGCCAGACAGATATGGTGACAAACTCGGAACCATACGATTTGCTGTATCCTGCAACGATGAAGCCAACCCACAAGTGAAAAAGGGTGTGGCCTTGCTGCACCATATGACCTATCACGGGGCTCGATCTGAATTTTTGGCGGCAACCCAAAAGGATCCCGACTGCGCCATGGGTTACTGGGGCCAGGCCATGAGCTACATTCACCCTCTGTGGTCAGATGCACCGAACAAACAGGACTTTGCCGCAGGCCATGCACTGATTGACAAAGCTCGAAGCCAAGCCAATGTAACAGAACGCGAAAAGGCCTACATCAAGGCTGCCGCCGCATACTATGAAGGGGGATGGCGTAAAAAGGAGGCCGAAAACCTCCAAAACTTCGAAGCGGGTTGGAGGCAGGTTTATCAACGATTTCCCGAAGACGTGGAGGCGGCCAGTTTTTACGCCTTGTCCCATATGGCGACTGCCAATCCCGGTGACAAATCCTACACCAAACAGAAACAAGCTGGCGCCATTGCCGAAAAAGTACTGACTCAAATGCCCGACCACCCCGGCGCGCACCACTACATAATACATGCCTATGACTATCCTCCCCTTGCTCCAAAAGCGCTCAAAGCGGCCCGCAGCTACGGGGATATAGCACCGGCCATTCCTCACGCGCTCCATATGCCCACACATATCTTTACCAGATTGGGTTTTTGGCAGGAATCCATCACCATGAACAAAAGGTCTGCAGCGGCAGCTTTAAAGCATCCGGCTGGAAGCAAAATTTCCCTGCACTATCCCCATGCGCTTGATTATCTTGTTTACGCCTACCTGCAACAGGCTGATGATCACAGCGCCAAGCAGATCATGGAGGAAATGCTGAATCAAAAAGATGCATTCCAGTCACATATTGCCGCCTCCTATGCATTCACAGCAATTCCGGCGCGGTTTGCCTTGGAAAGGCAGCAATGGGAAGAAGCCTCAGCGCTTGAATCCGGCCTGCCGGACAATTATTCCTTGGAAAAATTTCCGGCAATGGAGGCTGTGACCTATTTTGCCAGGGCACTGGGAGCGTCGCGCATCGGCAATATCAAAAAAGCCAATCAAGCCATTGAAAAACTCACGGCATTTCATGAAAAAGCAAAATCCACATCTGCATATTGGGCAAAACAAATTGAGATTCAACGTTCCTCTGCAATGGCTTGGATTGAATATCAGGAAGGTAGAAAAAAAGAGGCCCTAAAAGTTATGCGACAAGCGGCCGATCTGGAGTCCTCCACCGATAAGCATCCGGTGACGCCAGGGGAAATACTGCCCGCCCGCGAGCTGCTGGGAGACATGCTGCTGGACATGGGGCACCACGCCCAAGCCCGATTAGCCTATGAAACTGCCTTAAAACGCAGCCCCAATCGCCTCAACAGCCTTTACGGTGCCGCATTGGCAGCCGAACGGGGAAATGATGAACAGGGAGCCAAAAAGTACTACCAAAAAATAGTCGAAATGACCGGTAAGGCAGCAACGGATAGAAAACAGGTGAAAAAAGCCAAGCAATATCTGGCAAAGAATACCTGATGGCCTTAAAGCAAAATTAACATAGGCCTACAAATCCACTTGTTCTGGAAGACCAAGTACAAAAAGATGAACAGACATGGCGACTAACCTATGTTCGACTCAATTAAAAAAAGCCGCAACCCAATCGGGTTGCGGCTCTCTATTCATAATGGTATGTAAGGGGACGCATATCGGATTATAAGTAATCTATCACGAGTTAGAACTGCTGCACAAATCCGTGCAAATCGAATGTTGCTTTGTGTAACATGGATGGGTCTGTTAGCAGCTTAATGACGCGTTCCTATTGACTAAACCACGGTCTAATGAGCTTTTATTTATGCGCAACCGGCCAGAAATCAGGTTAAGGTTCAGCCAATTATGGTTATTACTACGGCAATTAAATACAGCATCAATCGTCATTCCGGCGAAGGCCGGAATCCAGGTGCACACTGGGTGCCGGATCAAGTCCGGCATGACAGAAGTGCTCTTTTCAATTGCCGGGTTAATATTTTGCCAGTGGCCGGCCTAAAAAATCGAGTTTTGGCTAAAATTGCACGCTATTGAAACCGTGTTCAGACAACAGCCCGTTAATGGGTGCCCCCATCCCTCTACTGCGGTTTAGCAAAAGTGTGATCCAAGGCGGTTGCCTCCCCCGATTTTACTTCCATTGTTTTTTTAACTTCGCCAAAACCCTCATGCCAAACCAGCACCGCGTAGTTGCCCGGTAGAATATCCGTTATCTCAAACTTGCCGTTTTCATCGGTCAGCGCCACATAGGGATTTCTAGCAGCAAAGACGTATGCCCGCATCCATTTATGGGCATCGCACTTGATATGATACATTCCAGTGCGCCGGATCGGCTTTCTAATCTCCATATTCTGGTTTGGCAGCGCCAGATTATAAACCGTACTGCGCCGGTCTTTCATCATCAACCCTAATGAAATATTGTGAAAAATCGTATCGCTGTTATTGACCACAATCTGCGAACCCTTATAAGCAACGGCTGCCAGCGGATGAAACTGGCAGTTCTTGAGATCAATGTACAAATCCTCCTTCGGCATGGCCTTGCCCTTTGTGACATCTTGAAGGGCCACAAAGACGTTTTTTGTGCCCAGATCGGGAGAGATGACAAATTTGTTCATTTTAAATTCACTGCCGCACATTTTAATCTCATCTGGGATATCGGTTTCAGTTTTTCTCGTCGGATCAGCGACCATTTCAGCGGCTTTTATGGTACCCACTATGGAACCGCCGTTAGTCACCTCCACAACCTCATACTGTTTGCGTTTGGCAAATGCGCTGGCCGGCAAAATAAAGGTTAATACCAGAGCTAATAGCAGCCACTTTTTCATATTGTCCTCCTTTAGCAAACGTCATATGGATCATTCTCATCAAACCTGACGGCCTTAAATCCCATAAATCCGGCAGGCTACGGGGCAGAGGGACACCCCTTAGATTATGAGCCGTGAGAAGTAAGTCATTTGGCTGTCGCATATATCAATATCTTGTACCGCATTAAACAATATAAACGCTACATGTTGTGTGGCAAGTGACCAGGCTATTAAAAACACAACGTTACTTCTCAGGTATCAAAAGTTGGGAACGTCCCCTAAAACCAATTCATGACCCCTATAGCATTTTATGGCTGAAGCCAACCCCATTTACCGGATGCAAATAATTGTGACGGATGTCACCGCTTTCTCGTGCTTCCGGTCACAGAAATCCTTGAGAAATTTCCATAAAGATAAATACATTGAGAAAACTGGGATGTTCCTATTGCAGGCTGTGATGTTTGGTGGGCTCATTCAATGGATAATGCTCGTTGTATTTATCAGCTTTACCCAATTTTGGTAATCTTCTTAATCATCCATTTCAGGTATTTCTCAAATCAGTAAACTAAAAGCAATTCATGTGCGAAAACTTATATACGTTAGAAGTTCTCGCCAAGAGAGGATAAATAATGACTCCGACCATAACTACTGTGTTATGTGGAACCGCACCCGAAGTCGCGATCCTCACGAGGTTCCCAGCGACCTTTCTATCTTCGCATTACCCTTATCGATGTAGTGTCGAACACCCTGGGGTTCAGATTTGCCGGGCAATGAATGTATTGGATGTTGCACCGCCACGCGCGTAACTCCACAAAAGATGGTGTCAAGGACGAGATTTGCAGGTGCTATACTCTAAGGAGAATAACAATGAATGATGAAAGAAAAGCAATTTCAATTGGTGCTGTAGCAGGCTTTGTGCCTTCTGTTATAAACCTCATACATCTTACTCCAAAAGAGATGTTTGCCAACTTTGATCATGCGACATTTTTTGGTAATACTGTTAAAGTTTTGTTGCTCATGTTTCTAGGTGGTCTGATTGTATTCTTAAATAAAGAAAAAAACATGCTTAAAGCATTCCAGCTTGGCATCGCTGCTCCGGCCATATTCATAGGTTTTATTACCGGAACTGCGCTGAATACCAGTGAAGAGGAGGTCAGAATACTCACTAACCCTGCCGAAACAGAATCGATAGAGAATCAACATAGTTCATCACTGAATTTTTTCGTTTCCAGGGCTTACGCCAATGATGTAAAATCAGATAAATCGTATATAAGAAAGGCTCCGATTACAAAACGGTTCTGGTATGGCCTTACCGGTAGTATCAATAATCCCTGGTTCGTTGTCGCTGGTTCTCATAAAACCAAAGGGGCTGCAAACAAACATGTAAAAGAGTTAAAAGAAAAGGGATACAACGCTAAAGTATATAATCGTTTTGCAGAAAGCGACTTTTATGGCGTCATGATAGGTTCTTATCTTAGCCTTAAAGAAGCCCAAAAGTTAAGATCAAAAGCTATAAAGGATGGATTGCCAAAAGATACTTATCTTTGGAAATGGAAATAGTCACCCTCGTTGAAACAGAATTGTATCTGGCTAATTTTTAACACCGTCTGCATGCCCCCGCGCCTGCAGACCCGCTTCCCTTTGAATAGGACCATTTTCAACAATAGACGCATGAAAGGAGGCTGGACCATGATTTTCCTGAATAAACCCTTGACGGGCGGGTTTGTATACAGACTGGTGGCGGGCGCCACTTTTTTGGTTTTGTCGATGGCCCCGGGCGCTTTTGCTGTGGATACCATTGCGCTGTTGCATGCCTTTTATAAAAGTAAAATGCCCGCTGCGCAGCAACTTCGCCAGACTTATGCCAATTACACTTATCGCCCCCTTGACCGCAAGGACCTATCCTTCCATTTGGCAATCCCCAAAAGCGACTGGCGCGATATACCGGTCGCACTGTCACCCGAGATGCTGAAGGAGGATAATCTGCGACTGATCCCTCTTGCCAAGCGGATGGTGCCTGAAAACGAAGAAGGTGATGCCAAAATCGAAGTGGTCTATATGCGCATGGACTTGGATATCGGCCTCTATGACTTTGTGGATCTGTTTCTGCAGAATTATGAAACCGTGTTCACGGTGCTTGCTCGGAGAAAAGGCCGCTACAACCATCGTAAAGTGGAAGAGGTCCTGTTGCGATCCGAGCAGGATTCCAAGCAATACATTGTACGGGTGACGTTTTCCCGTCACGGCGACCTGTTTTTCGGTGTGTTCGCCTCAGCCCAGGAATCCGAGTACCTCCGGTATATAGAGCCTTTCACTGTGGCGTCCGTCACCCTTGCAGTGCACCAGAAAGCCCCCCATCCCCAAGCTGGAAAATTGGCTGCGTTCACTTCCAAAGCAGCACCCAAGCTGACATTCAGCTACCCGGCGGACTGGACAGCCGAAGAGGTGCCGGGGGCGGTGGCAGGTCTGGCGGCTGTGGATGTCAAGCTGGACATGCCAGCCAGAGACACCCAGAAAATAACGACATTTGGATATATTCACGCGCGTGCAGTCGCAGGCCATCTAGAACGCTCGCCGGATCGAATCCTGACCGATCTGAAAAAAGATCTTGATGATCTGGATACACCCATAGCATACAATACTTGTACCCTTAAAGCGGATCTTCGTCCCGAACTGGCTCCCCCTTTGGGAAAACTGGAGCGATGGGACGTGACCATTAACGGAATCGACAATGAGGCGGCCTTTCTAATGCTGCCGAAAGGTTCCACAAGCATCGCATTGGGGCTGTTTTCCATTCGGCCCGAGGTCAATAGGCTGGCATGGCTGCATTCATGGCGGGTTTTTGAGCGCATCGCCGGAGATCTTGCCGGCACACCGATTCACCTGACCAAATTGAAAAATTATTCACTGCCAGCGGATCAACAGCTCAAGACGCTGGCCGCCGACACCATGAAGGCCTTTGCCGGATCGGTGCTTAAAGGGAATTTCCACGATTTTTATGCCCACAGCTCCAGCCATTTCAAGGTGCAAATGACACCGGCCAAATTATACCAGACCTTCAAGGGGTTCGCTGCTTTCAAAGAACTGGATCGGTTGAGCCAGCACACCCCGGTTCTGGAAGAGGGGGCTTGTCTCGACAAAGACGGCCTATTGAAGTTGAACGGCCATTGCCCCACCCAACCCCAAGCGACAACATTCCGGCTGACCTATATGCAAGAGCAAACCGAATGGAAATTACTGGGTATTCATGTGGCTATGAAAAAAATGCCTGGGGTTGAAGTATCCGGCCCTTCAACGCCGGCGAAACGAAGCGGCGCGCCGAAGGCGGGTCGTTTGAATGTGCTGGCGGCTGAAAACGGCGGCCGGGTGGTCTTTTGTTCCAGTCAGTACAATCAGACGTCATGGGGGGCCGAAAACCTCATCGACGGTCAATTGGGCAGCGAGCACGGCTATGCCAACCAACACAGCAAACCCGTTGAAATTGTATTTGCCCTGCCCGCAACCGAGACCCTCACACAGCTCTGTTTTAATCCCTATACGGTGGAATCATCTGACAGGTGGGCCAAGAACGTTGCCGTTGCAGTGTCCACCGAGGGACCCAAGCAGGGGTTTGCGCCTGTTGGCGAATTCACCTTGCACAACCACATGGGCCAGGCAAAAAAGATCCCGCCTGCAGACCAATGCTTCGACATTACAGCTGTTAAGGCGCAATACATCAAGCTGCAGCTTCTTTCCAACCACGGCGGCGGTGGTTATCTTGAACTGGGGGAATTCAAAGCATATTCAGCTGGGAAATAGAAATTTGTTATAGACATTGTTAAAGGGGCAGGATTGTTTTTGACGACTTAGCACACTGCCCTGATTGTTAACTGTTGCCGATTACAGGTGTTTACGCCAATACAGCTATGGGTCTGTTAACAGCCGCGTCCCTAATCAGGTTGGAGTATGTAAACTTATAAACTGATACGCGTCCCTAAACACATGATACGCGTCCCTAAACACAAATCTTTTACCATCCAATATATGCGGCTTTATGGTTTATGCGCCATAGATAGTGGTCAGCAATGACTCAAATTTCTCCTCAAGCATTTCATAGGAAAGATATCGCCAGCCCAGCATATAATTGGTTTCCGCCATCTCATCGAATTTTGCTCGATTTGCAAGGGTGGTGCGCACGGCGTCGATCGTCTTATCGGTGATGAAACCATCGATGGCGATGACCTGAAATCCCTTTGGTTCAATATCGGCCTCATATATGGCATAGCGATTGACCAGCACCGGTTTTCGGAAATAGATGGCCTCCACAAAGGCATTACCATACCCTTCATAGATGGACGGGTAGGTGACCAGATCAGCATGGGGATAAACATCCCATAAGGTATACTGTTTACGGCCGTCGGCTGTTGTTCCCCGGGTTTTGCTAATGCGATGATTCATGATGATCAAACGCACGCCCATATATTTGGCATACTCCTCAATCCGTCTCTGGTAGGCGAATCCTTCGTCACCGGCATCATGGGGGATAGCCAGGGCACTATTGTCAAGTTTCAATCGACTCACCAGCTCAATAGCGGTTTCGATGCCCTTTCGCGAAACCAGGCGTGTAGGCTGGACAATTAGAAGGCTATCGTTGTCCAAGCCAAACTCTTTTCTAAAATCGGCCGTATAGTCGTCGATCTGTGGCGGAAGAGATTTAAAATCCATCACATTTGGCACCAAGGTCCATGTGGCCCCGGTTCGTCGCGCCAGTTCATTGCCGGCCAATGAATTGATCACCACATGTTGGAGATTGGGGAGCACCGGAGGAAAAGCTGACCGCAGGTAATCCATGGCGGCGTAACTGTGAAACCGTTGCCGCTCCCAGAAAAAATCGTGATGATGGGCGATGGTAGGAAGGCCAGACTCTGCAATAAATTCAGTCAGAGCCAATCCCAAAGGGATGTTGACTGGAATAGCCAGTGCGTTTTGGACCACCAATACGTCGAACTTGAATCGGTCATAGAATGCTTCCAGGGCATCTTTAAGCTCCTCTTTGAGTGCGTGCACTTGATTGGTGATTTCACGTCGGCGAGATTTAGCAGCAAAGAGTGCTTGCTGAACGGTTACGATTTCCGGGTGCTGGAAAAAGGCCTTTGGCGTCAGCTGAGATACTTCTTCAGGCCGGTCGAGTTCACCTGCCATGTAATAAGTACGGCACCCTTTCGACTCTAGAACGTCAACCCACTTTTGTGTCTCCAGTGAAACGCCATCGGTACCCGCCAAGCGAGTTGAAACAAAACCGAAAGATGGTGTGTAGCGTGACCAGATGCTCATGTTGTCTCTTCTCCTTAGAAGGTATCCAGGGCTTGCCCCATTTCATCATACAGCTGAAAAACACGGTCCAAACGCATGGTCTGAAAGAGCTGTCTGGGATACTCTTTCAATCCTGCTATTTTTACAGTACCGCCGGCGGCATTGGCCGCTTTTAAGCATGCCACCAGAATCCCCAATCCTGAACTGTCGATATAATCTACCTTATCCATGGTAATTAAAAAGTTGACTGCGCCACGACCAATGAGATCCTGGACTTTGGTTTTAAGCAACTCGGCATTGGATACATCAACACGCCCATTGATTTGCAGCACTGGGATCCCGTTAACCTTATCATCGTTGATCTGCATAAAATGAACTCCTATTTTCCACCAAAGTTAAGCGTCATTCGCAATGTATTCCGGCCTGATTTCGAAAAGTAGGTGACGGAATCCATATGGTTTAAAATAATGGCAAGTCCCCGCCCGGATTCAGGTAGGCTGGCAACATCAGCTTCATCGAACTCAATTGCCTGCTGCTTATGTTTGGCTAAAGCATTCGAGGGTAAAGGCGCACCGTTATCGCTAACATCTGTGGTGACTTGGTTCTCACCGACAATGATGCGAATATCGATACAACCATCAGGGTTGTCATGATAAGCATGGCGAATGCAATTGACAACCGCCTCGGAAATGCACAGTTCGATAAAATGAATCTCTTTGTCACCCAGAATACCCTTTGCTTCCAGCTGCTTGACCAGTTGTCCGATCCTTGGAAGCTGGTGCACCCGGCTCTGTAGTGATATCGCCATTGACAGTAATTTTGGGCCTGAAATGCGCATCACCCCCTTCTTTGACGCATCCCTGCGGGATGGGAACCCGGTCTAAAGAGCGGAGATTGAATTGGTTGTCATGAAAAAAGTGTAACGATAATTTACCAACATGTAAACCGATTTCACAAATGTTTATGATGGGCTTCCAAGGGATAGTTTGCTCTTTTTCATCATTTTTTGTAAAATGCGTAGAAAATGAAAAATATTTGTTTTATTGATGGAATCTAAAAATGCCATTCATTCTTACTGGACAGATCAAAGGACAAATTGTTCGATATGATTTGAATAACGGTGAAATTCATATTGGACGTGACGCTGA
>CAJIBC010000407.1_pt1 | contig 12391 bp, 10 predicted proteins | sample 9199231 | NCBI WGS metagenome assembly CAJIBC01 (sample SAMEA7708282, study PRJEB35096) | sediment metagenome | biome: marine neritic benthic zone biome [ENVO:01000025]; feature: sediment [ENVO:00002007]; material: shallow marine sediment [ENVO:03000034] sea grass bed [ENVO_01000059] ...
GTAGCTATAGGTGGTGCGCCACGCACGGTCCATCAGGACCCTGGCGTTGGGCAGGTCTTCAGGGCGGTTGAGGCCCTCACTGTGAATGTTGGTGTAGCAGTGACCGGCGCGTTCCACCTCTTTCTCAAAATCGGCGTAGTTGTTGCGATAGAGCAATTCGGCGCTGTGGCCTACATAGGCGGAACTGGTGATTTCAACGGCCGGGTTGGCCACCTGGGCGCCCACCGGACCCCGGGAGTAGAAGCCGACGATCATGGTCATGCCTTTCATGATACCGGCCATGCCGCTTTTCACTGTTTCCAGAGCTTGCTTGCGGGACATGCGCAGGCCCAGAGAGCTGACAAGTTCATCGTCGTTGGCAACATAATAGGTGCGGTCGATGATGCGGCCCTGTTCCTCTTTCAGATCATAATGCAGGGTGTGCCCATCCATGGGCAGGGGGGCTTCTTCGCCTTTCTTGATGGCCAAATCCTTTAAGAATTGCTTGTCCTTCTCCGAACCCGTGTTGATAAAAACGGTGTCCGGCTGGCACATGACGATGGCGTTGGCGATGATTTTCAGAATTTTCTGATTTTTGAATTTCGCGACGCGTTGAAATTGTTCTGAATCCAGTTTGTTCTCTAGCAATTGTGTGGCGGCTTCAGCGGTGGTGACCTTTCCGATCTCTTCAACGATTTGGATCCCTTGTTCAAATTTCATTTACGACTCCTTTACAAATCCGTCATAATTTTCCAACAACAATGGTGTCTGAACCTGTTGCTGCTCATCGAATCTTCGACAACTGCGATTGGCCCTGGTAAGATCAGCGATTATTTTCCCCCTCCCATGCAGCCCACAGGTTCCGAGGGCGGCATGTGCTGTTTCAGCCATACCAGGACATTTTTGAACTCTGCGCTAAGCTCGCGCAAGGCAATACCACGGTGGCTTACACGGCTCTTTTCTGCCATGGTCATTTCTGCAAAGGTTTTATTGAGTTCGGGGCAGTGAAAGATGGGATCATAGCCGAATCCGTTGCTTCCCGCCGGCGTGCGTGTGATCAAACCTTCACATCGGCCCTCATAGGTCAGGGCCGGACCGGTGGGAACGGCCAGAGAGATGACACATTCAAAATGGGCCTTGCGGTTCTCGGCATCGCCCAGTTCATGGAGCAATTTTTGACAACGTTGCGCATCATCGGCGTCTTCGCCGGCATAGCGTGCCGAGTAAACCCCCGGGGCTCCGTCGAGGGCTTCCACCACCAAACCGGAATCGTCCGCCAAGGCCGGGTATCCGAGGTAGCGGGCTGTTAATCCGGCTTTTTTATAAGCGTTTGCTTCAAAGGTATCGCCGTCCTCGACAATCGCCGGAATGGGGCCGAAGTCATCGAGGTTACGGATGTCGATGGGATAATTTTTTAATAACCCCCTGATTTCGGACGTTTTTCCTTTATTTTGGGTAGCCAGGACAAGGATAGTGTGAGATGGCATACCGACCTCAATTTGGTTTACTCTTGTAATTATGGTGTATAGACAAAATAAGCTTGAAATTACAAAAGCTTCGCCCCTGGATAGTCTAAAACGAAAAATACACCATACAATCAATTTATTACCACAATGTCAATATATAGGAGCTTGGGTTGTAGCGATGGCTTATAAATGATGGGCTAAGAGTTGTAAAGTCAAATTTGGCCTTTTTTTGATAGGTGTGCATAAACAGATAAACGTGTCACTACTTGTCGTTGCTTGTCACGTATTCCGCGCATATGGCTTTCCAGTGCGTTATACTTGATAAATGGCCGACCTCTTGCAGGACGTCATAATCGAGTCCGTCAATTGTACCCTCTGGCTGGTGGATATCATCGCCTGATTTGGCCAAGGCATCGGCGATATGAACGATGGCTGTGGTGTGTAAGCCATTTGCCGGTTTGCTGTTGGGCATGTGATGAAAGGCGGTGGCATCCAAAATGCTGTCGGGCAATCCCCATAAGCCTAGAAGGTATGCGCCGATGCCCGCATGGGTCGTTCCGATCACCCTGGTTTCAGCCTCGGCCGTGGAGATGGACATTTTCTCGGACAATTTGTTGATCACCCCATAGCTGTCTGGCAGATGTGCGGCTATTAAAAGTTTCCCGATATCATGGAGTATACCGGCCATAAAGGCGGCGTCTGAACCCTGCCGGCCCAGGCCTTCTTCTTTGGCGATAATTTTGGCAAAGGCTCCGGTGAGCATGGCGTGCTCCCACATCTGCTCCAGGGAGACGCCGGGAAATTTTAAGTTCTTAAATTTATTGAAGGTACCGGATGATAATACAATGGCCTTGATTAAGTCGAGTCCCAGCAGGCTCACCGCTTTGGCCGGATTGTTGACCAGCTGCCGCAAGCCGAAAAAAGATGAATTAACCAATTTTAAGATTTTCGCCGTGAGTCCGATATCTTTAGAAATGATGTCGCCGATTTTTTCGATGGAAGCATCCCGGGATTCGAGCTCTTTGGTCAATTCTACATAGATTGCGGGCAAGGTGGGTAGTGAATCGATTTGGGATACGATCTCTTTAAGGGCCTGGTGGTCCAGTAGATTTTTCATCATAAAGGCACGGTCGATGGTGGCCTTCAGCGCGTCATCCTCGCAGGGTTTGGCCAGATATTGGTGGGCCAGATCAACGGATTTCAACACCACATCCTGATCCGAATAGCCGGACAGGATGATGCGGACACTTTGGGGGTGACTCTCACGAACCACTTTCAGGAAGTCCAAACCGCTATCACCTTGAAATAGTGTTTCGGTGACAATCACCTCCGTGGATTGGTTGTTTAAGATCTCCAAAGCCTCGGAAGGGCTGGCGGCGAAATGCATGTCCCACTCTTGGCGCATGTTTCGAAAACTGCGTTTGAGGGCTTTATGAACGAATTTCTCCTCATCGACGAAAAGAATGGTTTTGGGCATTGGGTTATTCTCTTTATGGCTCCAATCAGATATTCCGTCGCCGCCGCATGATGGAAAAGGTTCAATGTTAGATGCGAAACGCCGGTGGATTGAAGGCATGCGTTTATGTTGAAACCGACTGAAAATTTCGAGACCAGAATCTGATGTAAAAGGTCGTCTGAGTTGCAGAGCGGCATTACCTGTTTCAATTTCAACGGTCTTGCCAATAATATCGCCACGGGTTAAATATACTTTAGAAATATTACCAGTAAGAGGTGAAAGTGTTGCGAGTTGCGGGATTAACCGGTGGGATTGCATCGGGCAAATCAACTGTATCTGCCATGTTTCAAAGGGCAGGGGCGATCATTATCGATGCAGATGCCATCGCTCACCAGGTGGTGGCGCCGGGATTGCCCGCTTGGCAGGGGATTAAATCTATCTTTGGCGATGGGGTGCTGGGACCGGATGGAGGTGTCGACCGAGCTGTTTTAGGGGAGATGGTGTTCAAGGATCCACACCTGCGAAAACAGCTGGAAAAGATCGTACACCCCCAGGTACGTATTCAGATCGATCGCGAAATGGGAAAATTGAGACATTGCTCTGACAATACAGTGGTTATTCAGGACATTCCCTTGTTGTTGGAGACCGGGATGACAGACGGTCTTTCCGACATCATTGTCGTATATGCGCCCATGGCGATCCAACTCAAACGGTTGATGCGCAGGCAGGGTATCGGAGCAGATGCAGCCCACGCGCGGATCAATGCCCAAATGCCCCTGGACGAAAAGTGTCGCCGCGCCACCATTGTGATCGACAACAGCGGTGATATTTCTGCCACCCAAAAGCAGGTCTTGCATATTTACAAATTCCTTTCCGGCGGGACTGCCGGGAAGAGGTGACCATTTTCCTTAAAAAGCACTTTCACCCTATGGTCACTAACCCCTCCGAATAACACCATGTTAGGGTCTAACCTCGCATGCGACATGGGAATATTGGTGACATCTTTCAATTACAATTTGACAGCACCGTTTTGATTCTTTATAAAACTGGATCAGTCTTGCCTTAGTTTGGCTGAAGTGTTCGATTTCAGTTCCATCTTTTCTATCGTTGGTTTGGTTATTTTTTCTTTTGAGAGGAAGCTCCCCATGGCACTGGCAGCAGAAACGCTGACGGCGGGTACCAATGGCTTTTGTGGTAACGATATGCGTTCACTATTGCTCATGGCATCCGCTTTGGGGCTGAGAGACAGTTATACCCACGCCCATGCGCACCGTGTGGCGGACTATTCAAAGAGGCTGGCAATCCGGGTAGGTCTCTCAATGCAGGAGGTCATACAGGTCTCCATGGGCGGCATGCTGCACGATGTGGGCAAACTCGCGCTGAGTGATCGAATCTTCAGCAATCAAAAAGTCGCTTTATCTGAGGAGATGCTTTGGGAGGTGCGCAATCACCCCCTGATCGGTGCAGCTCTGCTAAAAAAAGTGACCTGCGGCAAGGCCATATCCGATGCGGTGCTTTTCCATCATGAACGCATGGATGGCCATGGTTATCCATTTGGCATCAAAGGGGATGCCATTCCATTGAGCGCTAAGATCGTCAGCATCGCCGACTGTTTTGATGCCATCACAACGGATCGCCCCTACCAAAGGCGCAAGAGTCCCGAGGCGGCCTTTTCATTACTGGAAGAGGTGGCCGGAACGCGTTATGCCGGTGAGCTGATTCCTCTTTTTATCGATGAGATTCTATGCAGCGGCATGGCCCGCCATACGGTAGCTCAAGCTGGCAACTGATATTATAGCGCGATTCGAATATTATCGATGAGCCGGGTGCCGCCCAGCTTGATGGCCACGGCAATCAGAATTTCCCCCTCCAGCGTTTTTAAATCGACCAGGGTCATGGCGTCCACCACGGCTATGTAATCGATGATCGCATCGGGCACCTTTTCGATGCGTCCCTTGATACTTTGGTATACCCCATGGGCATTTCGTTCACCATCGGCGATCATCTGCCGGGCAGACTCGAGGGACTTGGAAATCACCACCGCATCAGTTCGATGCCGGGGCGACAAATAGCTGTTCCGTGAACTCATGGCCAATCCGTCGGCTTCACGAACCGTGGGACAGACCACAATTTCCAGGTCGAAATCCAGATCTTTGACCATCTGTTGGACGACCACCGATTGTTGAGCATCCTTGGCTCCAAAATAGGCCCGGTCCGGGGTGACCATATGAAAGAGCTTGGCGACAATGGTGGTAACCCCTCGAAAAAATCTGGGCCTTGACCGGCCGCACAACCCTTGGGTCAGGCTGCCTTTAACTTCGACATAAGTGGAATACCCATCAGGGTAAAGTTGGGCCACTGTGGGGAAAAAGGCAATATCCACCTTCTCTCTGAGCATCAGTTCTTTATCACGCCCATCGTCTTGCGGGTAGGTGTCCAAATCTTCTCTGGGGCCGAATTGGGCTGGATTGACAAAAACACTTGTCACCACCAGGTCATTTTCCTGTCGGGCCCGGCGCATCAAAGAGAGATGACCTTCATGGAGGTATCCCATGGTCGGTACAAATCCTATGGAGTGATTCGATTGGCGTGCGCTGTTGACCACTCGGCGTAATTCTTCTTTTGTTTCAATGACTTGCATCTGTCCATCCTCCACATTTAATATATCGGAGAGATTACGGTGCATACGGGCTTTAAGATAATTAATTTGGTAAGGTTAGAGAAAGGAAGCTGTATTGTAATACCGCGACCACCGATAACGCACTCCAAATTAATTATCTTTTGGTATAGGCTTGTTCTGTGCGGCATTTGGCTCTATTGCAGTTTTTCCAATATATTTTCATCTATGGCAAAGCCATGCTCTTTTGCAGGGAATTTTCCCGTACGCACTTCATCAATATATTGTTTAACCGCTGAAACCACGGTGTCGCCCCCTTGGGCAAAGGTTTTGACGAACTTGGGCCGCATCTGGCGAAACATGCCCAGCAGGTCCTGGATCACCAACACCTGGCCGTCGCACTGGGCCCCGGCACCGATGCCGATGGTGGGGATGTCCAGTTTCTCTGTGATGATGCGCGCCAGTGCGCTGGGGACACACTCTAAGACAATTCCGAAAACACCGGCATCTTGAAGCAATAAAGCATCATCAAGAATTTGTCGGGCGGTTTCCATATCTTTGCCTTGAAGCTTAAATCCACCCATGGCGTTAACTGATTGGGGCGTTAATCCCAGATGACCCAGCACCGGGATCTGGGCTTTGATGATGGCTTGGATTTTTTCGATAACGGATTGTCCGCCTTCTAGCTTGACAGCCTGGGCACCCCCCTCTTGCACAAAACGCCCCGCGTTGCGTACGGTCTCTTCAACACTGATATGATAGGAGAGAAACGGCATGTCTCCGATCAAAAGGCCGTTACGCGTGCCGCGGGCCACCGCCTTGGTGTGGTGGATCATGTCATCCATGGTGACCTTGAGGGTGTTTTCATAACCCAGCATCACCATGCCCAGAGAATCCCCCACCAAGATGCTATCAACACCGGCTTCATCCAGAAGTGTGGCCGTGGTGTAATCGTAAGCTGTCAGCATGGTGATGCGTTCACCTTTGACTTTGGCTGACTTGAACGACTGGATCGTAAATGGGTTTGCGGCCATGATGGCTCCTTTCTATTTATCTTCGAGTAATTTCCTCACGGCGTTCGCTTTGTCCTGGTTCTTGAGGGTCTCTTTTGACGCCAATTCGAGGGTTTTCAATCCCATGAAAGCATAAAACGATCTCAAATCATCAAATTCCGGTGATTGCAACGCTTTAATATGTTGTTCGATGGTACCGGCATCACCGCGTGCAACAGGGCCGGTAAGGGCTTTGGCAGGCCCCATCCTGGCAATGTTGCTGAGCGTGCCTTGGATCAAGGGACGCATGGCGGTAAATCCCTGCTGGGGATCGATACCCGATTTTTCCAGAGCGTCGAGACCGCTTGCCATAAGGGTCACGAGATAGTTGGAAACGACGCAAGCAGATAGATGATAAAGACTTTTGACCTCAGGGGAGAGTTTAAAATAGGGATTGCCCATTCGGGACAGTATCTTGATAACAGGGTCGGGTCCGGTCTCTTCAGATTCCAAGCTGAAATACGTATTGGGCAGATCGGTCAGGGACTTCTCTTCATCAGCAAAAGCCTGGAGAGGGTGCAGGCTAAAGACGGTGGCCCCCAAATTTTTAGCTTCGCCCAAGATGCGCGAAGAGTGTGCTCCGCTCATATGTCCCACCAGATGCCGTGGTGAAATGGATTTTTGCTCGCATAGTTGTCGGCATGCGGCGGCGATTTTGTCGTCCTGGGTCGTGATCAGGATGATATCGCTATGGATAGCCGTTTCTACAATGTTTTTAAAGGCTTGGCTTTTGGTGTGACCGCAGGCATAGGCCACTTTATCAACATGCCGATCAAAGTATCCGCTGATGGTCATGCCCCCTTTGTGCAAATAACGACCGAAAGGTGTGGCGACTTTACCGGCACCGATAAATCCAATGCGCATTGTCAACTCTCCGTGGGGTTATCGAATCTTGGTCAAGGTGCATGCTTGGGTTTCTTAAATCCTATAAATAGTCATGACATGCCGAAGCCGTCAACCAATAGAACCCATAAGGTGTGAAAAAGTGTTGGATTTTGCCTTGTTGGTGTTTATGCTTTCCCAATGCCGATAACGTTTTTCAACATTTTGCCGTCTTTTTTATGCAACCATGGGGTATATCAAGTGATCTCTTGCCATTAAGCCGTATCTTCCAGTATAAGTATCGAAGGGCGCATGGTTTTGACCCGCCCGAACCAAAAACGATATACCGCAAATCGCGCTGCGGCTACCCAGAGAAGAAGAGTATCATTTTGTCGACTGACCAATACAAACTCAGGTTTGATACCAAGTCCGGATTTCATATTATCGGAAAAGGCGCCATCGGTGGTAAAGCGCAAGGGTTGGCATTTCTCAACGGCCTGCTGGAACTGGAACCCAAGGTAGAGGACAGCTTTCCGGCAGTGAAGATCAGCGTTCCTAAAACCCTGGTGATTGCAGGTTCCGGGTTTGAAGTCTTCATGGCTGAAAATGGCTTGGAGCATTTGCGTCGGGATAATCTCCCGGATGAGGCTGTGGGCGCTGAATTTTTACACGGCCATATGCCGGACAATATTAAGGCCTCCCTTGGCGATTACCTGGCCGATAACACGTATCCGCTGGCAGTGCGTTCTTCAGGCATGTTGGAAGATGCGCGCGACCATGCTTATGCCGGCCTCTACCGAACCTATATGCTTTCCAATGATCAAACCGATTTGCATGCGCGGCTGGCCAATCTGGTGCGGGCCATAAAATTGGTATATGCTTCCACTTTTTATCAAGGTCCCAGGGCCTATGCCAGACGCATCGGACATCACATAGAATTGGGGCGAATGGCAGTGATCGTTCAGCAGGCTGCGGGAACGCCACATGGTGAATATTACTACCCGGCTATTTCAGGGGTGGCCCTGTCTCGTAATTACTACCCACCGGCCGGAATGAGTCCGGACGAAGGCGCGGCCACAATTGCATTGGGTTTTGGCAAGCAGGTGGTCGCCGGGGAAAGAGCGCTACGATTTTGTCCAAAATATCCAAAACGACTGCTTCAGCGAAGCAGCGTAGAAGAGGTGTTGACCTATTCCCAGCGCCGTTTTTATGCATTGCAGCTAAATGCAGACTGGTCGCCGGATGCCGATGGCCGGGACCATGTCGTGCGGCGTCATGTCAGTGATGCCGATGGGGAAACCCCTGTACAAATGCTGGCCGGAACATACGTATTGGAGGAACATCGCATAAAGGACACAACCCAAATCAACGGGCCGAGGGTGCTGACGTTTGCCGGAGTTCTGAAATACGATCAGTTTCCTTTATCACAGCTCTTGCTCAAATTCCTTGCCGCTGGTGAAGCTGCCCTGGATGGACCCGTTGAAATGGAGTTTGCCGTTGATTTAGCTTCTTCAAAGGATGACGTTTCCCAATTCCACCTGCTTCAAATGCGGCCCATGACAGCCTCCAAGGCCAATGTCAAAGTCTCCATAAGCATGGAAGATAAGGCAGAGTCCCTGTGCTATTCGAGCCATGCCATGGGGAATATGAATCACCATCAAATATGGGACATTATCTATGTGAAGCCGGATGCGTTTGATCCCGGCAAGACCCGCACCATCGCTTCCCAGGTCGCTGAGATCAACTCTTATGCTGATAGCTTGAACCGAAATTACCTGCTGGTGGGACCCGGCAGATGGGGAACCGCCGATCCGTGGCTGGGAATACCGGTGCGCTGGGCGGATATTTCCAATGTAGGGGCGATTGTAGAGACCGTATCGGAGAAATTAAATGCAGAACCATCCATTGGGGCTCATTTTTTTCACAATCTGGTCTCTATGGGTATTAGTTATGTGAGTATCGCTCGGTGGGAACCTGATCATTTCGATTGGCCCTGGTTGACCCGCCAGGAGGTGTCCCGGGAAACGGAATTTGTCTCTTATGTCCGGTTGGCCACACCCATTGTATTGAAAGTTGATGGCCGGACTTCAAGTGCTGTGATACTGGCGCAATGAACTAAAAACGATTGCAGAAAGGCAGAGGGTAAATGACCAGGAACGTGCTTCATGATGCCATATTTCAATGTCTACGAAATATCCCCATATTTTCGGAGCTTACCACCGAGGAACTCAACATTTTGGCGGACCATCTGCATGTTTTAAAAACAGTGCCCGGTGGTGCCATTTTCAATGAAGATGACACTGGGGATTTCGTCTGCTTCGTGGTTGAAGGCAGGCTGGAAGTTTTAAAAACCACGGGCGGGGCTGAAAAGGTCATTGCCGAACTTACGGCTGGACAATCCATTGGAGAGATGGCGGTGGTGGGCAACTTTCCGAGGTCCGCAACGGTTAAATCCGCATCAGATGCCACGCTGCTGACATTAAGACGTGACCGGCTCAATCAAATTTGTGATGAGTGCCCCCAGGTGGGTGTAAAAATATTCAAAGCCATTGCCCAATTACTGAGTCACCACCTGAGAAAAACCTCTGAAAATTTGTATGAATTGATGCCGCAGGCGTAAAACCCTAAATACGCCAAACATCCTCGGGGGCTATCTTTTGAATCCGATGGCCCTTTCGATCAATTTTAATATATCATTAAATCGAAAGCGTTTTGACAGCGTTTTCAGTGATTCACCAAGAGAAGAATTTATGGCCTGGATATCATCTATGCAGGCATTTATTTTTTCCATGTCCAGCTCCAGGGTCTTTTGTTTGAGATCCTCCAATAGAGGCGCCGGCAACTCTGCCAATGCCTCTATTGGGAATTCGGGTGCTTTATCTTCCGGCTGAGATAGGGGCTGGTTGGCTTCTTCGAAAATAAACGCCAGTTCCAAGTGCCCGGCAATCATCTCAAACAGCTCTTCCTCCACAAACGGCTTCCGGATAAAAGCGTCAAACCCCGCCGCGGTGATCTTACGGCGTTCTTCCTCAAAAGCGTGAGCGGTAAGTGCGATCACGGGTGTTTTTTTGCCTGTGTCGGTGGTTTTTATGATCTTTAGTGCGGTCAATCCATCCATAACAGGCATGCGGATGTCCATGAACACCAGGTGGGGGTGCCAATCAAAAAAATATTCCACAGCCTTTTGACCGTTTTCAGCCTCTTCTACTTCGAAGCCGACATCATTCAAAAGCTCGCTCAGCAGTAATCGACTTGTTTCATTATCATCCACCACCAGAATGCGATGCCGCTTCTTATTGGGTTGTATTCCCACAACCCGGTTTGTGGGATTCGTATGGGGGACTTGGGCATTGGTAGCGCGTTCAACCTTAATATTAAATGTGAAAGTGACCCCAGGTCCTTGGCGACCGGCCGCAGAGATGTCACCCCCCATCAACCTTACATAGTTACGGCTAATGGCCAGCCCCAGGCCGGTTCCTGTTCCTGCTGCGCCATCTGTATCTCCTTTGAAAAACGGATCGAAAATCGACTCCACAAGTTCCGGGGCGATGCCCTTGCCCGTATCCCGTATTCGGAAAAAAAGATCAACACAAGCGTTGCTTTTGGGTTGTCCGTCATTTTGCTGTGAGGGCGGCAATGCCAAAGACCAAACCTTAATGTCGATGCTGCCGGTATCCGTGAATTTGATACTGTTGTCCATCAAATTAATGAGAATCTGTTGCAGTTTGCGCTCATCACACTGAACAAAGCGCGGCAGGTCCGGCATTAAGTCCAATGAAAACGTCAAGCCACGGCTAGTTGCGCGACTTTTAAACATCACAGCGACCCCCTGAACGAATTGGGGCAAATCTATTGTATGGATATCCAACGACTCAAGCCCGGCGTCAATTTTGGACATGTCCAACACCCCATTGATCAATTTCAGCAGGTGCTCGCCACTTTGGTGAATCAGGCCAAGGTTCTCGGCCTGCTTTTCAGTCAGGTTTGGATCGCGTTCCATCAGCCGGCTGAATCCCAGTATGGCATTTAGCGGTGTACGCAGCTCATGGGACATGTGGGATAAAAAGTTGCTTTTGGCGATGCTGGACGCCTCGGCTTGCTCTTTGGCCTTGGTGAGTTCCGAGGTGCGGTTTTTTTCTGCTATCTTGCGGTCGGTAATGTCCAACACCACACCTTGATAGTGGGCAATGTTGCCATCGCCATCACGTCCAACCACCACGTGGTGATCAAGCCAGCGCACACCACCGTCTTTTGTGATGATGCGATACTCCTGTACAAACCGGCCGATGCCCTTTTCCGTGAGTTCCTTTGCTTCGTGGGATATCCTTTGAAAATCATCCGGATGAACGATGGCGCCGAAGGTCACCTTGCCGGACAGCAACTCACCCGGTGAGTATCCGAACTGGATGACATTTTCTGAGACATAATCCACCGGCCAATCCTCTGCGGCGATCCATCGAAATAGCACAGCAGGGCTTGTATTGATGACCATGTCCATGAGCTGCGGGTTGTGCTGAACCCGTTGCGGGCCGATTTTGCCAATCACCCCTTTTGGGGTTCCTTCTTCCGCAGCATCCTGTGGCTGGGACGTTTTTGTATGATCTTTAACCATATATCGGGACCCTATCACTATGACTTCAGTTTGTCGTATGCTTCCTGGATCTCTTTGAACCGCTGCTCGGCCAGGGTTTGAAATTCCTCCCCCAGATGGGCGACTTTGTCGGGGTGGTATTGGTTCGCCAAATTGCGATAAGCCTTTCGAATTTCCATTTGATCGGCACTGGGCGGGACGCCTAAGATTTCATGGGGCGTGTGTATTTCTTCGCTGGGAGATGTGTTCCCTTGGGGATTGGATTGCTGCTGAGCCTTTTGATGATTTCCCAATGGCGGTTGGCCGGACCGTACGATCTTGGATAAATACCGAAAGAGAAAATATGCGACGATGATGTCATCCAACCAGCCTGCCGGATGTAAACCCGGAATAATATCAAAAGGCGAC
>CAJIBC010000331.1_pt1 | contig 12359 bp, 11 predicted proteins | sample 9199231 | NCBI WGS metagenome assembly CAJIBC01 (sample SAMEA7708282, study PRJEB35096) | sediment metagenome | biome: marine neritic benthic zone biome [ENVO:01000025]; feature: sediment [ENVO:00002007]; material: shallow marine sediment [ENVO:03000034] sea grass bed [ENVO_01000059] ...
CGGAGAGCAGCAGATGCTGGCCATCTCCAGGGCGCTCATGGCCCGACCGCGCCTGCTGCTCCTGGACGAACCGTCACTGGGCCTGGCACCGCTGGTGGTAAAACGCATCTTCGAAATCATCGAAAAAATCAACGCAGAAAACAACACCACCATTTTCCTGGTGGAGCAAAACGCCAACCTGGCGCTCAAAGTGGCCCACCGGGGCTACGTCATGGAAAACGGCCGCATCACCCTGTCCGATACCGCCCAAAACCTGCTGGCCAATGAAGAGGTACGCAAGGCCTATCTGGGGATATAGCTGTTCGGGGCAGTATACCCGAAAATTGTGATGTCCGCCGTTCTTGAACCTTCAGGATCATCAAAAGTTTACCACGTCTAAATAAAGGTCAACACCCACTGCCATAAGGCAAAGACGGCCATGCCGCCCACGATGGTAATCAGCAGGTTCTTGCTGAACCATCCGATGAGGGCCGTCACCACTGCCCCCACGCAATATGGATTGGTCCAGGAGATGGACAGGGTCTGGCCGTCGGGAACCAGGGCGGCGGGTACGATGATGGCGGTCAGCACTGCCGGAGGGACATAGCCCAAAGCCCTTTGCATGCCGTCGGAGAAACGGATGCGGCCTGAGAGCGGAAGCAGGATGTAGCGAATCGAAAAGGTGACCAACATCATCCCCGTCACCAGAAAGAATGTCTCCATCTCACGGCCCTCCCTTTGCGGATTCATTGGACTGCCGCTGCTGTGCCAGCCGGGTTTCTGCCAACACACCGGCTGCAATACCAAGAATCGAGGCGATGATCAGTCCCAGTTTATGCGGCAGGCCGAAAAAGAGCAGTGCGCTAACGCCGGCGACCAACACAGTGGCATAGTTGGGCTTGTCCTTCAGATAGGGCAGCACCATGCCGATGAAAGCGGCCACCATGGCAAAGTCCAGCCCCCAGCCGCCCACATCGCTCAACACCTTACCAGCCATCAATCCAACCAGCGTACACAGGTTCCAATTGGTATACATGAAGAGCATGGAGCCCAGTTGGTACCAGTGTCCGTTGGGCTGGGAATCGGGCTGCCGCCAGCGGCCCACCGCCACTGCAAAGGTCTCATCGGTCAGCCCGAAAGCCAAAATCGCCTGCCAATGGGGCGGTAGTCGTTTCAGGTGGGGCAGCAACGTGGCCGTGTATAGCAGGTGCCGAAAATTGACCACAAAAGTGGTCAGCACGATCATGGGCCAGGCGGTTCCGGCGCCCACCAATCCCATGGCAATGAACTGGGCGGATCCGGCAAACACGAAGAGCGACATCCCCATGGTTCCGGCGGCGGAAAGCCCGGCTTTGGTGGAAAGGGTGCCGAATATGATGCCGAAGGGTACCGCCCCGATGACCAATGGCAGCGAGTCACGCGCACCCCGCCAGAACTCCGCTCGCCGGGTATTTTGTGAGGTGGAATGGATTTCATTCATGCCGAGACCCTACCACACGGCAGCCGGCATGCATTGAACAATCTTGCCATGACATTGTAATATGTGGCCTTTAGCAACTCAAGATCACCGAGATCTGCCGCACGCCAAAATGTTGCCGTCTCTTTCATTACATCTCAAATAATTCACTGGATCGTCATCTGTCAAATGGGTTCCTCCCGAGCATGGGTACACATAACTGAAGAATGACATTAATATTACATTTTTGTCTTTCATTTCTTACACTAATTACTTTTTTGTAATATTAATCTCCAAAACATCCTATTAATAAAATTTTCATTAATAATTTCAAATACTTTTTTGTATCAACGCTACGGCACACCACATGCATTTATATATACAATTTTACCATATTCATAACAAAATTGTGGGTGATAGCCTCTCAAATAGCGATATTTCATTTATGTAATTTATAATTTAAAACTAAATAAGCCGCATATCCATAAAAAACCAAATCAAACCAATGGCCAAAGAACATCAAACAACTTGATATCATAGATCTTGTGAACTCAACACATGAGGTATCGTTTAAATGAAAAAGGAGGCGTTGATGAAGTCCATGTCCAAAGTTGCACTTTTGTTATTTGTCCTGTTTTTACTGATTCCTTCCATTGCACTTGGAGCTGAGCCCGACACCGTGGATACCGGCACCACCGCATGGATGCTTATCTCGACGGCCCTGGTACTGCTTATGGTACCGGGCCTGGCTATGTTCTACGGTGGTCTCGTACGCACAAAAAACGTACTCGGCACCATGATGCACAGCTTTGTCTCCATCGCAATTATCGGCGTCCTCTGGGTTGTTTGCGGTTATAGCCTGGCCTTTGGAAAAAATATTCTGGGCGGCTTTGTGGGCTGGAGCAACGATTACTTTTTTTTAAATGGCATCGATGATGCCATTACCAACGGTGTACCCGAATATGTCCTTGCAATGTTCCAGGGTAAATTTGCCATCATCACCCCGGCGCTTATCAGCGGGGCCTTGGCTGAGAGGGTCTATTTCAAAGGGTATTGCCTGTTTATCGTCTTGTGGTTTCTGTTCATTTACTGCCCTTTATGCCATTGGGTCTGGGCCGGCGACGGCTGGCTGTTCAATTCCGGCGCCGCAGGCGTCATCGATCTGGCCGGCGGCCTGGTCATTCATGTGTCCGCCGGCATCAGCGCCCTGATGGTGGCGCTCTACCTGGGGCCGCGTAAAGGGTATCCTAAATCCGCCATGGCCCCCAACAATCTGGTGATGACCATGATGGGGGCCGGGCTGTTGTGGGTCGGCTGGTTCGGATTTAACGCCGGATCCACCGTCCAAAGCGGCCTGGACACCGCCCGCGCCTTGACCATGACCCAGGTATCAGCCGCCAGCGGTGCACTGACCTGGATGGTCATCGAAGCTTTTGTTTTTCGAAAGGTCACCTCGCTGGGTTTTGTCTCGGGCATACTGGCCGGCCTGGTAGTGATAACACCGGCCGCCGGGGTGGTTCAACCGACAGGCGCCCTTATCTTGGGGGCCTTGTCCGCCATCCTTTGCTATTGGGCCTTGAATATAAAACTCAAATTAGGCTACGACGATAGCCTGGACTGTTTCGGTATCCATGGGATCGGCAGTGGGTTGGGCGTCCTGCTGCTCAGCTTTTTCATCCGCGACAGCTGGATGGCCGCCGCCAATGAAAGCATTGCCGGCTGGACCGTATGGCAGCAGTTGCTGGTCCAGCTCAAAGGCATGGGCGCCACCATCTTGTTGGCCGCTTTGGGTACTCTCATTATTAGTTGGGTCATCGAAAAAACCATCGGGTTCAGAATCCACGAACAGGGCGAGTTTGAAGGCCTGGACCAATCGCTGCACAGCGAAAACGGATACGGCCTGATCTTCCCCGAATCGCGCTAAGACGCATTAAAACGTTAAGAATAGGGGGGCACAGAGCAGTCTATGCCCCCCTTTTTATATTCCTGGGGAGCTGCTCCAGTGGCAATGACAGGTCACATCCCCCACTGCGCATCACCGAAAAAGTTCCTGTGATCCTTCTGCAGGAATTGTTCAATGGCCGCCCGTTTCCGCCCCAGATTAAAATGGGGCCCGTGCCCCGGGTAACAGATGGTTGCATCAGGCCACCCAAGGACGGTGCCGTCCAACGTCTTCAGGGTCTGCTGGAATCCCTGAACGGACCAGGTCTTTCCCGGACCGCCTTCAAAAAGGGTGTCCCCCACTAAGATGGCCTCGCCATCTTGCACGGCGAAGCTGATCTGATCTTCTGTGTGGCCGGGGGTATGGTAGACGCGCAAATGGTGACGGCCCACCGGCAATACATCTCCGTGTTTCAACCATTGGTCGGCCACCACCGGTTTGTGCCCCCTCTCTTTTCCGGGGTTCGCCATCACGGGTACGTTCAGACGCTTTCTCATGGTTTCCAAAGCGCCGATATGGTCGGGGTGGCTGTGGGTGATCAATATGGCCTTGGGCCGCGTGCCTTCCACCATTTTTTGCAGTGTATCCGGTTCTGCGCCGGGATCGACCAGAACGCTTTGCCGGGTGGCGGGACAGGTAAGAACATAGGTGTTCAAAGACCACGCCCCTACCCGGCGGCAAACCAAATTCATCATCCATCTTCTCCCCGGTCTCCGTCCAACACCTGCCTCACCGACAACGCAAGCTCCCGGCGATCGATGGGCTTTAACATGATTTTAGAGGCCCCGAGATCTCCGGGCTTCTTATTATCAATACGCTCGCTATATCCAGTGCACAAAATCACCGGCAAATCGGCACGAATCTGCTTGACCTTGTTGATCAGCATCTCTCCAGTCAATATGGGCATGGCCATGTCCGTGATCAGCATATCGAAATTATCCGGCTGCCGCCTAAAAGCCTCCAGAGCCTCCAAAGGCGCGGCAAACCCCTCAACAATATACCCAAGCCCCTCAAGCCGCTCCTTCAGCCCGCCAATGATCAAGACCTCATCATCCACCACCAAAACACGTTCGCTGCCCTTGGGAAGCAAATTGGGCCCTTGGTCAGCGGTCGCCATGGATTGGCGCTGTTTTCTCATCGCCGGTAAGAAAATGTTAAAGGTTGTGCCTTTGCCGAGTTGGCTCTCCACCCTAACGATGCCGCCAAGACTTTCTACGATGCCATGCACCACCGCCAGTCCCATACCTGAGCCCTTTCCCACCTCTTTGGTGGTAAAGTAGGGATCAAAGATGCGTTCGATGATGTCAGGTGTCATGCCACAACCGGTATCCCGGATTGTCAATTGCAGATATTTGCCGCGCAGTTCCAGGGCATCTGTGCGGATACCGTCGCAGTCGAAGTCTTGGTTTTTTAATCTGACCTCGATGGCGCCGCCATCGCGGGTGGCATGCGCGGCATTGGTGCACAAGTTGATCATCACCTGGTGAATCTGAGCGGGATTGGCCATCACCTCGAAACAGCCATCGGGGATTTGGTCTTGCAGTTCGATATTGGCAGAGATCGTGACCCGCATCAATTTCAAGGTCTCTTTTACCAGGGGTCCCACAGACAAGGGTTCCCGGTTTTGGTCAGACGACTGACTAAAGCTGAGCAGTTGCCGGATCACCTCCCTGGCCCGCAGCACGGCCAATTTAATCTCTTTCAAATACTCGTGGGACGGATGATCATCCGGCATCGGATCACCGGCCAACTCCGAACAGCCCAGAATAATCCCCAGAATATTGTTAAAATCATGGGCTACTCCGCCGGCCAAGGTGCCAACGGCTTCCATCTTGTGCACCTGGCGCAGACGCTCTTCGAACTGCTTACGCTCGGAAATATCTCTGGCAATGCCGTAGATGAACTTATTTCCCGAGGCTTCGAACAGGCCAATGCGAATATCCACCGGGAGCGCTGTACCATCCTTTCGTTTGAGCAACCCTTCGGTGTGGACCGTCTTGCCGGCCGCCACATCATTCCAATGCCCTTGGATCTCTGCATTGCTGAACCCAAACTCCACATCGAATACGGACAGATCTAATAGCTCCTCCGGGCTATACCCCAAGGCCTGACAACTGACGTCATTGACAAATACAAATCGCCCGTCCAAGTCATGGGCAAAAAAGGCATCCGGCGCCTGTTCGATGAGTTCGCGGGCAAGTGCCTGCCTTTCGTACAGATCTTCATTTTCGATCTGCAGATCTTCATTCTCCATCTGCAAATCGATAATCGCATCTTCGAGATCAGCTTTTTCCTTCTGAAGTTGGGAAAGCTGGTTGCGCAGTTCTTGGATTTCCAGTTTACTATCTTTCTCTACCAACCCCAACGCCTCCTAACACGCCTTGACAATCCCTTCTCCAGCCTGTTCCGCCATCAATTCACGACTCACACCCACCGGATAGTGGAGTGGTTCATTCAACTGCTTGTATGGTTCCGGCAACCGTTCGAGCCGGGACTTGAATCGATGTCGAATCTGTTCAAGAGCTGGCAACGTTTGACAGATCCGCCCCCTTTCCATCACCAATTCCAACAATTGTTGGCCCAAGTGCATTGTTTCGGAGCGAAGCCCGATGATGTCATTTTTATACATGCCATCCACTTCCCTGTACCTGAAAATTTGTTTGGGGGCGGCCAGCGTCTTTTTTCCATGGGAAAGCTTACGCACATTTCGATTTTCGTATTGCACCAATTTATATACCAGATTCAGATAGGGGCGGTCTGCTGAGACGCCCACCCGGGTACCCACGCCGAAGGCGTCAATGGGGGCGTCCCGGGCCACTATTTCGGCCACCGAGTATTCATCCAATCCACCACTGGCCAATATATCCACTTGGGGCAATCCGGCCGCATCGAAAATCCGCCGCACCTGACGACTCAGCGCAATTATGTCTCCGGAATCCAGACGTACGCCCGCCAGCTGTTTCCCGGACGACGCCATGTCATGCGCTATTTGAACGGCCAGTTGTGCACCCCGTATGGTATCATAGGTATCAATGAGCAGGATGGTACGATCCGGAAATATGTCGGCATATGCTTCAAAGGCTTCTCGTTCACTGGGAAAGGATTGGACAAATGAGTGGGCCATGGTGCCAGCCACTGGAATACCGTATTTTTTTCCGGCCAACAGATTGCTGGTGGCGTCAAAGCCGGCCATATAGGTGCTGCGCGACACGGCCATGCCGGCATCCACACCCTGGGTACGGCGAAGCGCAAAATCGACCAATTTACGCCCTTTGGCCGCATAAACGCAACGTGAAGCTTTGGTGGCAGTCAATGTGTGCAGCCCGATGGTGTTAATGAGCAAGGTCTCCAGCAGTTGAGCCTCAATGAGCGGTGCGGTGACCTCCAAAATGGGTTCATCCGGGAAAAAGATCGCCCCTTCGGGCAGTGCCCAAACATCACCCGTGAATCGAAGCCCTCGAAGATAATCTAAAAAGCCGGGTTGGAACAAGCCCAGCTGCTTGAGGTAGGCGATATCATCATCGTGAAATTGGAAACCCTCCAGCATGTCCAGGACTGCAGCCAGTCCGCCGGCCACATAGTATCCGCGCTGGGGTTGTCTGCGCAAATAGAGCGAAAAGGTGGCCGCACCAGCCATGCCAAGTTCCCAGTAGCCTGCGGTCATGGTCAATTCATATAGGTCGGTACACAGGGGGCTTGGACCAGTGGACGCACTCATACGATGTTAGCCCCATATATTTTTCCCATCCGCTGCAATGCATGGGTATGGGCCTGCTGATCAAAATCGGCCACTCCTTGCCGGTGTACCTTAACTTTGAAATCGCGGTTGACCAACCCGCCCACCGTATCCATCACGCAGATGGAAGTGCATACCCCTACAACTTCCACTTGGCCGGGCTGTATTTCGGACAGTATGGCGTCCAAGTTTGTGGCATAGAATCCGCTATACCGGGTTTTGGGGATTACATGCTCATGGGGCCGGGGTGTCAGGGGTTGAATAATGTCACTCCCCCAGGTACCGGCCACACAGTGAGGCGGGAACTTCTCGAACTCCTTATCGTCCGGCCCATGGGCATCCTGCAAGAATACCACAGGATGATCGACATTGCGAAAAGCATCCAGACGTTTTCGGATATATGGGACGATGGCTTGAGCCTTCTCGCCGCAGTACAAAACACCACTTGGGTCAATAAAATCATTGAGCATGTCAACAATAATCAGCGTGTTGGGTTTCATTACAATACTCCCGAGCCACTAAGATATTTCACCACTGCAGTTGCTTGAAGGCGAATGGCGCGCACTTTTTCAAAATGCCATGACAGTGACGGAAAAACAACCTATATGACAACATAATACAGGCGCCTCCCACGTCCAATGGCAAACCACGGTTCTATAAAAATAGGGATGCCTCAGAGCAGCAGGGCCGGCAGGGTGTTTTTATTTGAAAGCAGGAGATTCATCGGTTACGAGGTTTGCACACTTCTGATCGTTTTTGTGTATTTTGTGCAAAAAAACAACTAATCCCCATTGATGCCTAAATCACCCCAACCAAATCCATTGTAATATAAACTGATTATAAACAAACCTACATATGGCATCGTTTTTGCTTAAGAGAAACCTGATGCGACAACAGGTCTATCAGCAGAAGCAGATATTGTTAACGTTGAACTTGATTGCCTCGGTAAAGGCATATTGATCATGAAGTAGTCCAAAAACTTCCAGTTGCCATTTTAAGACCTTTCGTCAGAGCTAATAGGATTCATACGCATATTTGTACTCCTGTGCCATAGGAAGAGAGCCTGTTTACCAGAAATGATGATGGGATGATGACGTCATTGCAAAATTGAAAGACAATATTGGAGTCTGCCATAATGGAACAAAAATGTTTAGCAAAATTACTTCTGAAAAAACGTTGTTCTCAATTTATATGCCTGCTATTCTTCTTTTTCGCAATGACATCCTGGGTTCAAGCGGAAGATGTTACGCTGGCCTGGGATCCAAACAATCCTTCTCCTGATACCTATCGTCTATTCCAACGTACTTCAGGGCAGTCCTATAACTACAGCAACTGGGCTTACCAAGGCACAGAGCCTACTTGCACTATTACCAATTTAGACCCAAACACGACTTATTATTTTGTAGTGCGAGCTTATGAGGGTCAGGATGCATCAGCCGACTCCAATGAAGTATCCTACACTACGGCGGCCGACCCTATTGTAAACGACGACCAGAATACCGATCCACCTGCCGATTCTAATACCGACCAGACCAGTGATACCGAGACCACTATGGTGATCGACAATGGAGACAGTGAAAGCTTTTCAACGGGTAATTGGAGCATTTCCGGGGGTAAAAACCCATTTGGTGATGAATCGATATATAGCAGGCAGGCAGGCGCTACATATACGTTTGAGTCCCCACAAACAGGCGTCATAGATGTATCCTTATGGTGGACAGAATGGTCGTCTCGCTCGGCTTCTGTACCGGTCAAAATTTATGATGGTAACGACTTACTAGATACCGTTTATGTTGACCAGATCAGTGACGGAGGCCAGTGGAATCTGCTGGGCAGATATTCCTTTGCTCAATCCGCCCGTGTTACGATTGTTTCCGAAGGAAGTTCAAATAGTACTTGTGCGGATGCTGCCAAATTCTCTATTTATTCAGAAAACACCAATCCGGACATCAATCCAAATACAGACCAAAACAGTGGTTTCGATACCACTACAGTGATCGACAATAGAGACAGTGAAAGCTTTTCAACAGGTATTTGGAAAATATCCGGGGGTGCTAATCCAAATGGTGATGATTCGCTATATTCCAAGGATACCGGCGCTACGTATACATTTGAATCATCATTAACAGGTGTTTTAGATCTATCCTTGTGGTGGACTGAATACCGTAGCCGATGCACCTCTGTGCCCATCGATATCTATGACGGCAACGAATTGTTAGATACCGTTTATGTGAACCAGTGGGAAGATGGTGGTCAGTGGAACTTTTTGGGTCAATATACATTTAATTATTCGGCCGAGGTTGTAATTGTATCCGAAGGCAACTGCAGCACCAGCGCCGACGCTGTCAGGATAGAGCAAACAAAGTAAGTAAGCTCGTGCGCCTGCGCTCTATTTAAATAAGTTTGAGGTCTCCCCCCTTAAGTCACCATAGGCGTCAAGAAAACATGCAGTAGTTTACTACGGCTGCGCCTTTGGTCGCCTTTCTATCCCGCATAAACGCAACGCCAAGCTTTTTTGGTAGCGCGGTCAATGTGTGCAGCCCGATGGTGTGAATGAGCAAGGTCTCCAGCAGTTGAGCCTCAATGAGCGGTGCGGTGACCTTTAAAATGGGTTCATCCGGGAAAAAGATCATCCCTTCGGGGCAACGCCCAAACATCACCCGATATGAGAAAATAATGCAGGCGCCTCTCACGTCCAATGGCGAACTGCGGTTCCAGTTGAATGAGGATACCTCAGAATAGCATCCTGCCGACGGCAATATTTCCACCACCATTAAAAACATAGAAGTGATGTGGGTAATGAAAAAATTAGTTTGATGGGGTGTGAGGATCAGTTTGAAAGGAGGGCGTCAGATTGCCTGAAGATCGTCAGGTGGCGACGGTCCTGTCCCACGACGACCGTATCCAAATGCATGGGTTGAAAATCCTGGGCGCTGTCTCTCTCCGGAATGGTGGCGTCCAGGCCGCAAACCTCCGAAGCAAAACCAAATTTACCGGGCACGCCCCCCACCACGCCGGGACGCAATTTTTTGCTGTCCTGGACCATAAACAGGGTATAGTCCGGCAAACAACCCACCACACAATTGGGGCCATCGACAATTAATTGGCGGCAAGATTGTTTGAGATGGGTTAAAAACACGGCATCAGGGTGTTGCGCAAGATGTTCCATATCCAGTGGCGTGATGACATGTTTGAAGGCATGAATATGCAGCCCTAAATGCGCCATGGTGTAATGCAAAGAGTGGGTGAAGATTTCCGAGTCCGACTGATACCCATTATAACCCGGAAACCCCCGGGAGGTTAAAAACTCGCGGTTGGGACCAAAGGCGGTGTTTTCACCATTGGTCATGGTGGCATAACCTTGTAAAAAGAAAGGGTGGCACGCATACAGATTAATATCGTGGTTAGTGTTCTGGCGCCCTTGGGCCATCACAATCCTTGCTTTGAACGTCTTTCGGCCCAGGTCCAAATACTCGGCCAATTCGACAGGGTCACCGATCTCTTTTATCACGATGGCGTCAGGCCAGAAGGCAAAAACCATCATATCCTGGTGGGCCTGGCCCATTTTCTTAAGTTCCAGCCGTGTGCGCATAAAGTGATTTTGACGCTCTGCATGCGTCATTGTCTCGTACTCCACCGGATAGTCATATGCCCGCGCCAGGTAGACATCCCGTCTGGGTGTCCCCCGGGGCGGCGTTGGCGGCAACTTAAACGAGACCTTGTATTTGGTGGTGAATCCCTTCTTCAGCATATAATGGTCGAGCTGTTTTAGCCCTTTGGTGCTGAATATCCCCGATAAAATAGGCGCCTCTCGCATGGCTTCAAACGGACCTCCCAAATCGCGCAGCAACAGCCCCATACCGGAACCGTCATAGCCTTCACGCATTGTGTTCAATCCTTTAATGGCCTCAATGGGAGAAAGCAGCTGGTCGCATGTCAAAGCTACGAGTCGGCACATGGGACACTCCTTGCAATAAATGGGAGCCGTTGGAAAGTAACGTCATAAATAAAATTTAGTTCAACTTAATGTCAAACTATTTATTTAGATATTATAATTTTTACCGGTTTTTATAAACTTGAATTTTTCACATTATTTTCATATGAATAGCCCATGGCACCCAACCGCGACATCTCCCACGAACAATACATAAAAGGCCTGATGGACATCAGTCAGGCCATCACTTCCGATCTTTATCTTGAAGATATCCTAAAACTCATTGTGATGGTGACAGCCCAAGTGACCGGATTTGCCATTTGCTCACTATGGCTGCTGGATAAAACCAACACCCCGGCCCAAATACGTCTAAAAGCCACCCAAGCCATCACACCCGAGTATGTGAAAGACCGCACGCTGGGCCTCAACGAAGGCGTTGTGGGCCATGTGATAGGCACTCGCAAACCCTTGACCATCAAAAACGTGTTGCGCAACCGACGCTTTAAGGAAAAGGAAATGGCCAAGGCCTTGGGTTTGGTCTCCATGGCCGGGGTGCCGCTGCAATTGAAGGACAACAACGTCATCGGTGTACTCAACTGCTTTACCACCGAACCCCATGACTTTTCCAAAACCGAGGTCAATCTGCTGACCGCAGTCGCCAATCAGGCTGCCGTGGCCATTTTAAACACCGAACTGATGGTCCAGACACAGGTGATTCAGGAAGAACTGGAAACACGCAAGCTGGTAGAGAAGGCAAAGGAAGTGCTGATGCATCGCAAACGGCTTAAGGGTGACGAAGCATATCGATGGCTTCAGAAACGCAGCATGGATACCCGTAAATCCATGCGGCAGGTCGCGGATGCCGTCATACTCTCTGAAGAACTCTCCACGGGGTAACCACCACCAGCGCAAACTAGTTTTTTTCGATCATCCCTTTTTTAATAGCCATAATCACTGTATTTTTCTTGACTTTATTTTTTAGTTATACTAATAATTCGTTTCTATTTTCATCTTGCCTATCAATGGAGATCGGCACAAGGGATCCACGATCGGCTCCCGACAACATCATAGCTTAGACAACGGCGTCTGCTATCCAAGGGTGGATCAGGCGCCGGTTTACGTTCATCGACGACCTCCCCTTGCGCACACCTGACCGCCAAGCGCCAACAGCGCTCGGCATCTATACCGGAAAAGGAGAAGATCTCATGCGTTTTTCGAAAAAAAATGATGTTCTCGGAACCGTCAACCGCGGCAATCCGGCAGAATCTAGCCTCTGTACGCTTTGCCGGGCTGACTGCGAGGGAAAATGCGA
>CAJIBC010000379.1_pt1 | contig 12344 bp, 8 predicted proteins | sample 9199231 | NCBI WGS metagenome assembly CAJIBC01 (sample SAMEA7708282, study PRJEB35096) | sediment metagenome | biome: marine neritic benthic zone biome [ENVO:01000025]; feature: sediment [ENVO:00002007]; material: shallow marine sediment [ENVO:03000034] sea grass bed [ENVO_01000059] ...
AGCAATTGCGAGGAGTGAGATGATGATTATGTCCCCAATGGTTAAGGAGGCAACGCCGCCGCCAATCCACGTATAACCAACAAAGCACGCGGTCCATGGACCAGGCATTTACCATTGACATTCCAATCCGCCGAATGTATCTCTTCATATCTATCTATGCTGCCTGGCGTAAAGATTTTAAGAACAACACCTTCCAAAGGATCCCATCATCAATGAAATCTGCAAAACTGTTTTTCCTCCTCAGCGTATTGATCAGTTTATTTATTGTCAGCGTTGCCGTTGCCACCGCGGTGGACGGGTCTCAGTCAGAGAGTGCTGAGCAAGACCAGCCCACCATTTCTATTTCCGAAGGGATGGGGGACGCCATGGCGCGTGAGGCGGCCCGGGTCAGGGATCAAATCCGACGGCACGCCAGTTCGATGTTTGAACGCGAACCTCTGGGCTGGGATTGGCGTACCATCGACTATCTTTACAAATGGGCCTTGGGCCTGCCGCTGATGATTCCTACCTTCATGCGGGTGGTGATGGAGCAAAGCCGGGTGCTGGGATTTGTGGGCTCGGTATTGATGCTGACCTTTCTGGTGGCCCTGTTTTACAGCGTGTTCGGCCGGAAAAAAATTATGACGCGTATCGAAAGCGCTGTGGAGCCGGTGCGCGCCAAATTGCCTGAGGTGGTTTATCCTTTTTTTATCTCCGCTGTCAGGATTGTTGTGGCAGCCCTCTTTCCCCTGGTGTTGCTGGCCATCTATCTGTTGATCAATGCCATGATTGATTACCAGGTCGCCTGGTTTAGACTCACCGGACGGCTATTGGGATTATGGGTGTTTGGCGCATTGATCATCAATTTATTGCGAGAGGCATTGACGCGCGACCTTTTTACGGTCACCGTGGCGTACGGCAAAACCATTTTTCGCTTAACCCACCTGGCAGTGCTCTATGCCATCTTCGGCATGGCTTTGTTCTGGGCCGCAGATGTGTATCACCTCCGCGCGGATGCATTGGCATTGCTGAGGTTTTCGGTTTCACTCTCCATCGTCCTGGTGTTGTTTTCTCTTTTACTGAAAAAGAGAGCCATGCTGTCACTATTGCCCGAGCTGCCCTATAAAACCTATTCCGGGTTCGTGCGGCAGCTCAGCCGGCACTACTTTCCATTGATTCTTTTCTCCTTGTTTGTGGCCCTGCTGTGGTGTGTCGGCTACCGATTATTGGGAAGCACTGTCCTGCTAAAGGTCTGGTCCACCGGCACCGCATATGTGGGCATCATGATCGCTTACCATTTGATACTCGGATGGCTCTCAAGCTGGCACAAAAGGACCCGGTCGAGTGATGAGACCGCCCAATTTCTCTATAGATCGTTTAAGAGTGTTCTGGTATACGCCACCGTATTGGCAACTGCCTTGATTCTGCTCAACCTTCTGGGTTTGCTGGGCCCGTTGCAGCAACTCATGTCATTTCCCGTATTTCAATTGGGGCAGAATACCGTCACTTGCTGGACCATCATTAAAGCTATCCTGATTTTGATCTCTTTCATCTACTTCTCTCGCCTGTTGCAAGCCTACCTCGATTATAAAGTCTATCCCACGGTGGGTGTGGATCCTGGCTTGGGATATGCTTTGAATACCTTTTTGAAGTACTTTCTGGCCGTGGTGGGCTTTCTGACATCTTTGCGGGTGGTGGGAGTCGATCTGCGGTTCCTGTTTGTTTTCGCCGGTGCCATCGGTATCGGCGTCGGGTTGGGGCTGCAGAGCATGGCCGCCAACATCATCAGCGGATTTTCAATTATCTTTGGCGGCAAAATCCGCAAAGGGGACTGGATTGAAGTGGGCGATACCATGGGCATGGTCACCGACATTTACCTGCGCGCCACCAAAGTCCGAACCCGGGATAACATTGAATACTTGATCCCCAACTCCGATTTCATCTCAGGCGTCATTGTGAACTTCTCCCTTTCATCTTCCTTTATCCGCCTGGAGCTGCCGGTGGGGGTCTCCTATGATGCCGACCCCAGGCAAGTCGAAGAGATTTTGCTCGAAGCGGCCAAAGGGGAACCCATGGTGGTCAACTATCGCGAACCCGGGGTTCGCTTCACCGACTACGGCGATAACGCCATCAACTTTGTGCTCCTGTTTTGGGTCGATGTGCGCAAGACCCCCCGGCGAAGGGTCAAAAGTGCCTTGTACTTTAAGATCTTCGATGAACTTAAAAAGGCCGGTATTGAAATTCCGTATCCCCAACGGGAATTGCACCTGCGCAGTGGTGGTGTGGTTGCGCAACCTTGATGCCGTTTAATTTTAATCCAAGGACAGCACAAAGCATCCACCGCTGCTACTGCCTTCGCTTGCACCGGTAGCCGTTGTTTCGCCGGGGGTGTCTTCCGTTTCCGTCGGGTCGGGGTCCTGTTGGTCAGGGACAACGCCATTCATGGGGCCGATGTACTGGCGGGAGATCACGACGTTATCGACATACAAGTGCTGGTCGTAGGGTGACACGGCGGTGCCGCCGTGGTAGACATTCATCCAGACCTGCTCGATTTTGAGGCGGTCCACCGTCCGAAACATGATATCTTCCTTGTCGAAGGCGGGACGGCCATCCACCCAGGCCCGAATGATACCGTCGTGGTCACCGGGGGTGTTCATGCGCACATATTGTTCGATGCAATGCCACCTGTTTTTGCTTAAAAAGCCCTTGTATTCTTTGTTCCACGCCCATGTATCGCCATAGGTGCCGGGCTGGTCCGCGTAGTAGCAATAGGTGCCGATGGGATGGGTGCCGGACAGGGGGTTGTCGCCGGAGATGCTCAAAAAGTAGGTGCCCCGGGCAGACCAGCCGTCGGTGCCGTCAGGTTTACGTCCTCCCCATCCGGCCGCTCCATAGGTCCCGCTGATACCCGGCAGCTTGCCGCCAAAAACGGTCTGATTCCAGTCATCGGCAAATCTCAGATAATAGCGAAAATAAATCTCTTCGGGTTCCTCTCCGATTTTGTCTGCAAATTTGTAGATAACGCTCATGGAAGAATTTTCACCTTGGGGTATTTCGGCACGAAGGGCCTTTCCCTGCAAAGGAGAAAACAGCAGGGCGCTATCTTCATCCACAATGTCAATGGTCCCACCGGCATACGACCACTCATCTTGCCAAAGGGCGGATTCAAAACCGGTGGCAAAAATCACCTCCGGATGGCCGGAGATCCCTATGTCGTCGGTATAGCCAGCTGCAATGCCGCCGATGGGGTCGGCGGAGATCACAACTTCTCCCTGGGAACAGCGGATATACTCGCCACCATGGTGTCGCCGCCGTATTGCGTATGGGTGTAGAGCCTGAGCGTTGCGGACGTTACTTGGGCGCCTGCGGTAACGGCGCTGAGATCAAACCTCAACAGTACATTGCTGCCATCCAATCTCAGAGAAAGCTGCTGCGAATCCCCCATGCTGCGATAGGTGGATGGTTCAAGGTAGGTATCCGCCACCGGGGCCAGGGTGATATCGCCGGCACCGGCATCGATCACCAGTTGCGGGTGCTGGGTTGGATCGGCGTATTCCTTGCTCCGGAAGTTAATGGGGCCGGCACCAGAGATCATATGGATCAAGAATCCCTGGTTTGCATGGCGGCCGTCCAGCCACTCCTGCACCAATGGGCGTACATCCCATTCGATGTACCGGGGGGTGTCGATGTCCTCGATATCTGCTGTTGCGTAAGGGCGTGACCCTTGGGGCGTGTCGTCGGCGTCATGCCAGTCGCCCAGGTAATTCTCCCACGCCAGCTTGCCGGCCCTGTTATAGTAGTCCCGGGTGGCACCGTCCGCATTTTCCTGGGTACCTTCGGCCCAGTCATTGGGTGCGGCATGGCTATCCCAGGTCCGACAAAAAAGGATGAGCACGGTAAGAAAAATCAGGTGGTAAAAGTACTTGTGAGGATGTTGGTGGGCGTGGGATCGTCTGCTGTTCATTATCTCTCCTTGGGCCAACGGGAATTGGATATGATACGAAGCATTTTGAAGAAACAGAATAATTGTAGCAAAGTATGTGCCATAGGGGTTGATTGCGAATCACCAACGCCCTATTCGAACATGTCATATCAGACCCTGCTTGTGTTGACAGGAATCCATCCTACGCTTTTTAGGGCCGATCCGGGGCGACCTAAGCCATCAATGGCATTATTTTTTCCCACATCTGTTACAATTTGTGCAACGATAGGGTTTATGCCGCAATGGGGCTCATGGTTCTGCCTCGCTCACCTTCATAGACCTGGAAAACCATTCCCGTTACTTGATCAGGAAACGCTGGGCTTCGTCCGGCAGGATGGGCAAGACTATTATTTTATCCGTTTTCTTCCCCAAGGTGACGAGTATGGTTGCCGTGGTGGCTTCAGAGGCTTTACTGTAGCCGGCGCAGATGGCGCCCGCCAGATATAGAATCTCTTTGGAGCCTCCGCCCGGAAGCACCACCGTGGGGCCGGGGTTGCCTTTGACTTTTAACACGGCATCGTGTTGGGGATCGACATGCGCCAGAATCTGTTCGTTATCTTTCTGGGTGCGGCCCACGATAATTTTGGCGTCGGCATTGAGTCGCATGTGTCTGCCGAATTTTAACAGATGCAGGCAGTGGCGGGTCAACTCAGCGCCATGATCCATGAGATCTTTCAATCGCCTGGCGTATCCAGGGTCGGTTAGCCGGCAGCCGCCGGCCGGGGACGGGTATTGCGTTATACCGAGCTCTTGGGCCAACGCGATCTGGGGTTTTCTGGATCGTCCGGAAAAGTTGAGCAGTTGGCTGCGATCCACCAATCCGTTTTTTTCCATGGGGGTTTCCGGCATATTCTGGGCACACAGGGGGCGCAATATATATCCGTCATAATTGGAATGTTTTTCCACATAACGCAGAGAGTTGGCATTTTGGGACATGGGCCGCTGGCCCAGGACCTCACCGCTGAACAAAAAATCGAAGCCATTGGCTTTCATTAAGTCCCCCGCTTTTTGGAACATTAATGAGTGGCAGTCCATGCACGGATTCATATTTTTTCCGTAGCCGGCCGGCGGGTTTTTGAGCATGACAAGATAGTCTTCGGTAATATCTTGAACATGCAAAGGGATGCTGGTTTGCTTGGCGGCCTGCCGGGCATTGTTGGCGGAAAAGAAAGGGGTTTCAAAGGTGACCCACTCTACATGGATTCCCTGGCGGCGCAGCACCAGCCCCGACAGCATGCTGTCCAAGCCGCCGGAGCACATGCCCAAGGCGCGAACTGTTGGGTTTGCTTGATCGGTCATTGAGGTCCTTACAAATCAGGTTCATATTGATGCAAATGCGATTATCGGTTCTGCTTATCTAAGAAACCACATCCTCTAAGTCAAGGCAACCTGTCTGTTGAATCCCACCATGACCTTTGATCTCAGGTCGTACCAAACTTTTTCATAGCGGCTGGAGATCCTGATGGAAGGGCCATATGTAGTTCCCTGTCCGGGACACAACTGGTTATATTTACAACATCACGAATTCATGCTATCGCTTGGCGGCGTGATGATATAATTTTTTGTAATGATGAATACAGATAGGAATGTTAAGTATGGCCATCGAACGCGAATCCATTGAATTTGATATCCTGATTGTCGGCGGCGGACCGGCCGGTCTGGCTGCAGCTATTCGTCTGATGCAGCTGGCCCAAGAAAAGAACTTGGAGCTGGAGGTGGCGTTGATTGAGAAGGGAGCCGACATTGGCGCGCATGCCATCAGCGGCGCCATTCTCAAACCCGGGGCTTTGGCCGAATTACTTCCCGACTATGTGGACAAAGGTTGCCCCATTGAAACCACAGTGCGGGGCGACGAGTTCTATTACTTGACCCAGGAAAAGGCCCTGGCCATGCCCATGACGCCCAAGTATTTGCACAACACCGGGTGCCATGTCATCAGTGCTTCGCGTTTAAGCCGCTGGCTGGGGGAGATCGCCGAGGAGATGGGCGTCAATATTTTCCCTGGATTCGACGGCAAAGAGGTATTGTACGGACAGGATGGTCGCACCATCATCGGCGTGCGTACTGGCGACAAAGGGCTTGAAAAGGATGGATCTCAAAAATCCAACTTCGAACCGGGTATCGATCTATTTGCCAAGGCCACCATATTTGCCGAAGGCGCCCGGGGCAGCCTGGTGAAATCCATGGCCCAACCTCTCGATCTGTATGCCGGCAAACAGCCGGATGTTTACGAAACAGGGATTAAGGAAGTGATTCAGCTGCCCGAAGGGAAGACTTACTTCGCCCATAGCAAGGGCAATGACATCCATATGATGGGGTATCCTCTGGGGCTGGATACGCCGGGTGGGGGCTTCATTTACGAAATGAGCGATAACCGGGTGAGCATTGGTTACCTTACGGCTTTGTGCTACGACGACCCCATGCTGGATCCCTATGAGACCTTTATTAAATTCAAGCGCCATCCGTTCGTGGCCGGCATCATTAAAGGCGGCAAGGTGATCGAGCAAGGGGCGCGTACTGTTCCCACAGGCGGGTATTACACCCTGCCCAAGCTGGTGGTGGACGGAGGTCTATTTGTGGGCGCAGGCGCACAACTTCACAACACCCCGGCCCTTAAGGGCATCCACATGGCCCTGAAATCCGGTATGTTGGCAGCCCAGGCCGTGGTGGAGGCCGTTGCTAAAGATGATTTCAGTTCGAGCGGTCTGAAATCTTACGCCGGCCAACTGGATCAGAGCTGGATAAAGAAGGAGTTGTGGGAGGGGCGCAACAGCGCTGGGGCCCTGGCCAAAAAAGGCCTATCCAAGATGATGCATTTGGGAGCCCAATATATCACCGGCGGCCGCGGCATTGTCGATCCCATGACCCTTGAGGATGATGCCCAGACCCTTACACCGCTGGTTGGAGACCTCCCCAAATCAGAAGTCACAGAGAGCTACGACGGTGAACTTTATGTGGACAAGCTCACCGGCGTCTATCTATCCAAGACCATGCACCGCGAAGACCAACCCCCCCATCTGATCATTCATGATCCCCAAGTGTGCAGTGATCAGTGCTACCCCAGATTCGGCAGCCCGTGTACCCGTTTTTGTCCGGGGGAAGTATATGAGCTCGAGCTGGATGAGGCCTCGGGAAAAGCGCATATCAAGCTCAATCCCTCAAATTGCTTCCATTGTAAAACTTGTGATGTTAAAGATCCCTTTGGCAACATTACCTGGACTTGCCCTGAAGGTGGCGAGGGTCCGGGCTATAGCGTGGTTTGATTTTTTCCTGTACTGCTAACAGGATTCACTGAATTTATCTTGAAATATCATACGAATAAAGGGCGATCCGCTCCAGGCGGACGCCCTTTTTAATACGCTTTTCTAGGCCATCGTCCCCAAGCAAACCAGTCCACATCCATTGACAATAACTTTGGCGGGTCATACTTTTTAATAAGTCGGAACTCTGAATTTCAAATGAATAGGGTTGCTTCTGATCCAGATCACATCCTAATCCGAAGATGTTATGCCATCTGTTAGTTCTTTCTGAGTGTGTCTACCCACCGATCGAAGGCTTCCGATCCACATTAGAAAATGGGCTGTTAGGCGGTTTCATACGTGACGCCCATGGCTAATAAGGTTTTGCGATAACAGTAAAATTGTAATGTCTGACCATGCTGTCCAATATGGACCGGAACGGTTTGAGACGTTAATTGTCGCTCAACTCAAATGGGGATCAAATGAAACCCATGGTGAGTTGTGGCCTGTGTGCCTTGTTATTCTTGATGATATGGGGCCTTTGGGGTTGCGCCGGGCAACCTTTTGATCCACCCCAAACAGGTGAAATTCCCAAGGGGCCGGGGGTGTTCACCAAGGGTGAAGATGGTGCCGTCCTATATGACTCCAAAAAAGAGGGTGGACTGCCGGCTGCTTCGCAAAAGCAGACTGGGGACGTTCCGCCGGCCCCACATCGTCCAACGACCACCCCGGACTACGAAGCGTTTGAGGCTTATCAACAGTGGCTGCAATGGAAGAAATCAGCCGCTGAAAGCGGGGAGTACAAAGAATTTCAACAATGGCGCGAGTGGCAACAGTATAAAGAGTGGAAAAACAGCAAGTAAACTTTTAGAGCCGACCCTTTTTAATAATCGCTACCAACAGCCAAATTCCTAGAAATCCGGCTGCCAGAAATCCGGCCAAACCGATGACAGAGATGCCGTAGAACAGCGGCGGCATATTGGATATGACGATCAAGGCCGATCCGATGATCAGGGCGGCGATGATAATGGCAAAAGAGATACGGTTGGAGATTTGGTCATGGGTAGCCAGCATTTTATCCAGATCTTTGAGAATCAGGTTAAATGAGAGCTTTTTCTGACGCAGGGAGCGGCTGAGCTCCAACAAATCTTTGGGGAAATCGGTGAGAAATTCATAGGTCTGCTCCACCAGCTTCAGGGCGTCATCGGCGATGCGGCCGGGGGCCAGCCGGGCCATTTTGATCTGTTTGATAAATGGCGTGGCCATTTGGATCATGTCAAAATCAGGGTTTAAATTGGCGGCAACGCCCTCCACCTGGGCCAACGCTTTAAGCATGAGAAAAATATCCGGCGGTATACACATGCGGTGCCGGGTCGCCAGCTCCAAAAGATGCTGCAGCAGTTTGGCCAGTTCGATCTCTTTGAGCGGGCGATAGAGATGATGGGCCAGAAAGTTGGCCACGTCTTTTTCCAATTGGGCGACTTTGGGCTCTTCATCCCAATCGGTGAGCCGCATAAGAATCTGTGCGGTGCGATGCTCGTCACGGCGTATGATGGCATCCACCAATGCGACGAAAATTTCCCGGGTGGAGCGATCCACAGCCCCCATCATGCCGAAATCCAACAAGCAGATGACATTGCCGGGCAGCACGAACACATTGCCGGGGTGGGGATCGGCATGGAAAAAACCGAAGGTGAATATCTGCTTGAGCAGTACATTCGCCCCCCGTTCGGTAATTAACCGGCAGTCATAGCCGGACTGGCAGAGGCTTTCGATGTTGGAAACCTTAATGCCGTCAATATACTCAATGGCAAGGACCCGTTTAGTGGAGCTGTTTCGATATACTTTGGGTACGTAGACGCAAGGCTCTCCTATAAACTGGCCGGAGACCCTTTCCATGCTGGCCGCTTCAAGGGTGTAATCCATCTCCTTTTCGATGCTGCGGGCAAACTCTTCCACGATCCTAATAGGTTGATGAAAAGACAGTTCCTCTACATGGTTTTCGGCCAGGGTGGCCAAGTGGAGCATAATTTCAAGGTCCACCTCCACAACATGTTCAATTCCGGGGCGTTGGATTTTGACAGCCACATCGTCGCCATTGTGAAGGCGGGCTTTATGGACTTGCCCGATGGAGGCGGAGGCCAGCGGCACCGGGTCGAAATACTCAAACAAGACCTCCATGGGCTGATGAAGTTCCGATTCGATGGTCTGCACAATGGCCTCATATCCGACGGCCGGAACTTTGTCCTGCAGTTTGGAAAATTCGGTGACAAAATCCAGTGATACAAGGTCGGGGCGGGTGGACAACACCTGCCCCAGCTTAATATAGGTGGGGCCCAGCTCCTCCAAAGCCATGCGGATGCGCTCTGCCCGCGATAATTTCTCCAGGCGTTCGCGGCGTTTTCGGGAGATCATCTGCAGGCCGATTTCGATGTATTGTTCGATTTTTAATGTTTCGATGAGATCGCCGAAACCATATTTAAAAAGGACGCCCAGGATCTGACGATAGCGGTTGAGGTGGCGGTACGTGCGACCGATGATACCGATTTTGCGGATGCTAATCATAGATTGCCGTTCCCCTCCGGGAGGGGTTGCTGTATGGCCGGGCCTTATGAACCTTGAACGTCGACACGAATGGTAAAGTATTTGATATTAATCTGTTTTTTTTGTTAATGTATTGATAATATTTTTAAGCTCCCGAATCTCTTTTTTAAGTTCCTTAAGTTCATCGGTGGTTACAATATGGGTCTTTTTAAGGAAATCTTTGACCGTCTGTTCCACTCGTTTTTCGAGTTTGCTCTGAGCCTCTTCATACTTTTTTTGAACATCGTCGAAAAATTTGCGGCCTTCGGCCTCGGACATCTCTCCCTTTTTCTGGATATCCTCCACCATATCTTCGACTTCGTCCCAGGTTTTAAGCGCTAGGCCGATACCGGCGAGCATTCCTTTTTTCATAAGATCGAACATGGGCCCCTCCTTGGGAAAATAGGCTTTGTTGTTGGTAGGTTATCTATAAAGTAGCATAGGGGCTTGTCGATTGCAAGGCGATTGAGATCCGGGGAATGCTGAACACTCTACAGTTTCATGTTCGATATTCTGTTGTTCGGTATCGGGATTCACCCATCGTCTGACCCCAAAGGACTTGGATTTTTTGCACATGCTGCGTTCAATGGCAAAAGGTCCTTGACGGGGGCATTCAACTTGCTTAGGTTGCTTGGGATAGAGTACGGCAGCTTTCCGTAATCGGATCGATTTACTAACGCATATTGTATACCTGAACTGGAGGTTGCACGAGTTAGCTTTGTTAGGATATAACACTCTAATTTCATGCAAAATTTGGCTCATTTGGCATTCACGTAATTAGGAGAAGGTACGATCTTATGACATATTCAATCGCACTGGCAGGAAAAGGAGGGGTCGGCAAAACCACCGTTGCCGGCATGCTGATCAAATACTTGGTTGCACGGGGTAAAACCCCGATTCTGGCGGTGGACGCTGACTGCAATGCCAATCTTAACGAGGTATTGGGGTTGGAGGTGCATGACACGTTGGGGCAGGCCCGCGAAGATATGAAAAAAGGAAAAGTTCCGTCAGGAATGACCAAGGATATTTTCATGTCCATGCGCCTGGAACAAGCCGTGGCCGAAGAGGAGGGCTTTGATCTGGTGGTGATGGGCACTCCGGAAGGAGCCGGCTGCTATTGCGCTGCCAATTCGCTGCTGGCGGGATTTTTGGAAAAATTGGTGAACAATTATAGCTATGTGGTGATGGATAACGAGGCCGGCATGGAGCACATCAGCCGGCTGACCACCAATAATGTGGATATCCTGCTCATCGTTTCCGATACCTCACGGCGCGGTTTGCAAGCCGGATTGCGCATTAATAAGCTTGCCAGCGAATTAAATATTGGCGTCGGCAAAAGTTATCTGATCGTCAATCAGGCCAAATCGGAACTGCCCCAGGAGGTGGTGGATCTCATTTCTAACGATGGGTTGGAATTGGCCGGGATAGTGCCTGAGGACGATGCGGTCTATGAATATGATCTTCAAGGCAAACCCACCATCGACATTGATGAGGAAAATCCGGCGGTTCATGCCGTTTTTGCCATTTTTGACAAAATTTTATCCCAATAGCGGATTCTATGATAGGGTTGGAAACCGGGTCCAATGGGCCCGGATTCGATCAATCGCATCAGCGTTAGAGGCCGATATATGAAAAAAACGGGCTTTCTATACGATCTTCGTTATTTGCTACATGATACCGGTCCTTACCACCCCGAGATGGCCGAGCGCCTGGAGAAGATCTATCAGGGCATCGAGGCAGCCGGCCTTTTGCCCGATCTGAAGCGTATTTCCGCCCAACGTGCCCAAATCAAGTGGGTGGAAGCGGTCCACACCAAGGGGTATATTCGGCGGTTTGAGGAGGTGTGTCTTTCCGGCCATCGCTCCTTGGACCATGAGGATAACCAGATGTGCGTCGACACTTATGAGACGGCACTGCTGGCGGTGGGCGGCATCATCGAAACCCTTCGTATGGTGATGGCGGGTGAACTCGACAATGCGTTTTGTGCCGTCAGGCCGCCGGGGCATCATGCTGAAAAAGACCAGGCCATGGGGTTCTGCTATTTTAACAATATTGCCATTGCGGCACGTTATCTTCAGGCGGAATTCGACGTACATCGTGTCGGGATAATTGATTTCGACGTCCATCATGGAAACGGCACCCAGCATATTTTCGAAGATGATGATTCTGTATTCTATTACTCCATTCACCAACACCCCTCCTTTGCCTATCCGGGCACCGGGCGTGAATTTGAGCAGGGGCGGGGCAGCGGCCAGGGGTTTACTAAAAATTCTCCTGTTTTACCCGGGCAAAGCGATGATGAATACCGCAGCTTGTTTGAAAAAGACCTGTTCCCCTCTTTTGATAAGTTTAAGCCCGAGGTGTTACTGGTCTCCACCGGCTTTGACGCCCATGAGGATGACGAGATGTCGGATGTCAATCTGACCACCGCGGGATACACTTGGATGATTAAGACCCTTTTACAACTGGCGGAGCATCATTGCGCAGGACGCTTGATCTCCATCTTGGAGGGGGGCTATTGTCTTTCGCGGTTGCCGGAGCTTGCCGCCAACCATGTTCAT
>CAJIBC010000141.1_pt1 | contig 12331 bp, 8 predicted proteins | sample 9199231 | NCBI WGS metagenome assembly CAJIBC01 (sample SAMEA7708282, study PRJEB35096) | sediment metagenome | biome: marine neritic benthic zone biome [ENVO:01000025]; feature: sediment [ENVO:00002007]; material: shallow marine sediment [ENVO:03000034] sea grass bed [ENVO_01000059] ...
GGCACGCTCCCTGAAACAGCACGGCGGTCTTGCAGCGAATCACTTCGAAGTAATCAGCTTCGCTCAGGAGGAGGTCTCCTTTGCGGTTCAATTGTTCGATCTCGCCCTGGGACATCTGCTCGGTAATGGCGGCAATGGTGTGAATGACCTCCGACGATCCCGTATCCGCAGCCAAAGAGAGGGCCCGGGCCAATAAAAAGTCGCCGGCCAACACGGCGGTGGGAGGATCCCAGACCTGATGCGCCGCCTGGCTGCCACGGCGCAGTTCCCCTCCATCCACCACATCGTCATGCAGCAGGGTGGCCGCGTGCAGATATTCAAATATCACCGCATACTTTGATAAATGATCGCCCAAGTGACCGCATGCCCGCGCGGCCAACACCATCAGCAACGGCCGCAGCCGCTTGCCGCCGGCGAAAAGGATGTGGCCGGCCACTTGCTCCACCAATTTAAAATGGGGATTTAAGTGTACGGCCAGGGCGGCTTCAATGGATTGTAAATCATCGACCACGGCTGTGAGAATTTTCTGTTTTAAATCGATCATCCTATCTCTCCGACCAAATCATAGGCATGGGTTTCCACTATTGTCACACTGACCCGTGTACCGGGTTGGAGGGCATGATCGGATCGGATCAAAACCGAGCCGTCCACCTCCGGGGCTTGGAGCTTGGATCGTGCCGCATAAATACCCGGTTCTGCTTCCTTTTCCACCAATACAGGCACCACCCGGCCATCCATCCGGGCCAGATTTTCTTCGGATATCTCCTTTTGTAATTCCATTAACCGGTCCAGTCTCGCCTGGGCCGTCCGTGGCTCAACATGGGAGCCCAGGTGATGGGAAGGCAGGTCATCCGCATCTGAATAGGCAAATACCCCCAAGTGGTCAAACCGCACCTGGGCCATCAACTGGGCCAATAGGTCGATATCCGTCTCGGTCTCTCCGGGGAAACCCACCAATACGGTGGTACGCAGTGCCGCATGGGGTATCTTGGCCCGAATGCTCTCAAACAGCCTTAAAAGATCAGTCCGGTTATACCCGCGGCCCATGCGTCGCAACAGGTTGTCGCTGGCGTGCTGTATGGGTATGTCAAAATAGGGGCATATGTTGGAGAACCGTTCAACGGTCTGAATCAGTCCCGCGGTCATGGATTGGGGATGGCCGTATAAAAAGCGTATCCAAACCGTTGGGTCCAACCTTGCAAGGTGCTCCATGAGATGGGCCAAATCAGCTCCGCCCGCCAAATCGTTGCCATATGCCGTGGTCTCCTGGGCGACCAGGGTGATCTCTTTGACGCCACCGGCGATGAGGGTTTTGGCCTCATCCACGATGGCTTCCAGGGGGCGGCTCTTTTGACGGCCCCGTAGTTTGGGAATGATGCAAAACGTACACCCCCGGCTGCACCCTTCGGCCACCTTGAGGTAGGCTGCATGGGCCGTATGGGGCCGGCGCGATATTGATGACAAGATATCGATGTCGTCAGGGTCGGGCAGCAAACAGGTCCCCGGGGCCAATCCGCCCTGAACCGCCGCCACTACCTGATCATAGGCACCGGTCCCCAAAAAGAGATCCACTTCGGGAAGGGCATTGACCGAGTCTTGGCGATACCGCTGCGGAAGGCATCCCGCCACGATCAGCTGACGGCATCGGCCTTTGGTTTTATACCCGGCCAGGGCCAAGATCGTATCAATGGATTCATCGGATGCCGACTCGATGAAGCTGCAGGTGTTGACCACAATCACTTCGGCTTCATCCGGTGCATCGGTCACAGACCAACCATTGGCCGTCAATCTTGACTGCATGATCTCGCTGTCCACTTGATTGCGGGCACATCCTAAGCTCTCTATGTAAACATTGGGCATACTCGCCATACCACCTTCTATAGGCTTTATGATAATTAATCTGGACTGTGTTATCGGTCGTCACGGTATTACAATACAGCTTCCTCCCTCTAGCCTTGCCAAATTAATTATCTTAAAGCCTATATAATACAAAAGGCCGCCTTATTCAAAGGCGGCCTTTTGTGGGTTTCGATCCCCAACCTGCAACGATAGAGTAAACCAGCCTATTTGACCTTCTTGATCTCCTCGGTCAGTGCCGGCACCACCTCGAAGAGATCCCCCACAATGCCGTAATCGGCTTTGTTAAAGATAGGAGCTTCAGGATCTTTGTTGATGGCTACGATCACCTTGGAGGAGGACATGCCGGCCAAATGTTGGATCGCCCCGGAGATGCCGCATGCAATGTAGAGGTTGGGCGAGACCGTCTTACCGGTTTGTCCCACCTGGTCCGACGCTGACCGCCAGCCCTCGTCCACGGCAGATCGCGAAGCGCCCACAGCCGCACCCAAGGTGTCGGCCAAGGCTTCAATGGCTGTATAATCGGCGCTGCCCATGCCGCGGCCGCCGGAGACCACCACTTCGGCTTCGGTCAAATCGATCTTGCCGGTCTCAAGTTGTTTGCTCTTGACCGGGGCACGCACACTGCCCACGTTGGCCGAAACCTTCTCAACGGCACCGTCTGCAGGAGCCTCCTTCGCAGTGGCGATATTGGGACGCAGGGCGACGATGGCCGGTGCCCCGGAAAGGGCCACTTGTGCTAAAATCTTTCCACCATACATGGGACGGGTGGCCACCACTTGATCACTTTCCATTTTCAACGCCACACAATCGCTTGCCAGGGCTGCATCCAGACGTGCCGACAACCGTGCCGACAGCTCCTTGCCCTGGGTCGTGGCACCGATGATAACCACCTTGGGATTGACCTGACCGATCACATCGGCCGCCACGTTGGTATAGGCATCCACCGTATATTCAGCCAATGCCGCATCATCCGCCACCATGATCCTGGCAGCGCCATATTTTCCTAAATCGGCGGCCGCGTCTTCAATACCGCTGCCAAATGCCGCTGCTATTACCTCACCACCCAATTGTCGGGCTGCGCCCAAGGCCTCATAGGTCACCTTGCGGAAAACGCCGTCCACTTGTTCTGCTATGACTAAGACTGTCATGGATTGTCTCCTTATAGATGATATCGGTTCAGATGACTTTGGACTCTTGGTGCAAGGCTTTTACGAGTTCGGCCACCTTGGCCTGGACCGAGTCGCCCTCGATGATTTTGCCGCCCTGACGCTCTGGCGGGGTGCTCAGCGACTTGATCACCGCTTTGGCCGCCAGCGCGTCCGCATCCAGTCCCACATCCGCCAGCGTCTTGGCCTCCAACGGTTTTTTCTTGGCTTTCATGATACCCGGCAGGCTGGCATAACGCGGCTCGTTGAGTCCACGCTGGGTGGAAATCAAAGCCGGCAATGAGGCCTCAACCTCTTTGGTGCCGCCCTCCACCGTACAGGTGCAGGTAATTTTACCGTCGGCGATCTCCTGCTGTACCACCATGGAGATATTGGGTATGTCCAGCAGCTCGGCAACGGCCGGTCCCACCTGGAAGTTATCGTCATCCACGGCCCTGTGGCCGGCAACGATGAGATCGCAGGGCATCTGTTTAATGGCAGCGGCCAATATCTTAGCCACGGAGAGGCCGTCGCACGAGACCTCGCCGGGATCGATCAGGATCCCCTTATCTGCCCCCATGGCCAGAGCTGTTCGAACGGCCTCGGTGGCTTTTGCCGGTCCGGCGGTGACGATGGTGACCGTACCGCCCTGGGCTTCTCGAATCTTCAAAGCCTCTTCCACGGCCAGTTCATCATAGGGGTTGATGACGTATTTCAATCCATCGGTTTTGATGGAGACGCCGTCATCGGCGATAGCGATCATTGACTCGGTGGCTGGCACCTGTTTGAGTAATACCAAAATCTCCACTGTGTACGTCCTCCTTCGTGTTGCTATGGTTTCCAACACTCCATCGGTCGATATAAAACACTCACCAAGTATTCAAATCCTTACCAAAAGTTCCCAAATAACCGGTTTTAACTGGGGATGTTTCTCGGACATTTGCACTCGTTGGCATAAGTGGCTTATTTTATTGAAATAGAAACTTACCCAGCGGGTTTTTTATCCGACAAGGTAATCAATGTCAACGTCTAAAATCGGCGTTTTGGGGGTGGGCGATCATTGATGTCCATCCTCATCAATGACGATACTGACCTTTTGAAACGTTCGGGGTTCGAAGGCTTCGATGCTCTTGCCCCGCTCCATAAAATTGGACATCTGTTTGAACGCGCTTTCATACATTCCCATGGCAGCGGTGAGCCGGTCGGTGAGCAGATCCTCTTCACCCAGTTCGGAATAGGATGCTTTGAGCAATTTGCGCCCGCTTTCCAAATGTTCCTCTATTTTGGAAAAGACCATCTTGCGTTTGGCATAGCGCTTTCGCTCGGTGGTGATAATGGGCAGCAGGCGCTGCACAGAGATCTCAATCAGCACATCCCTGGGCGCATTGAAGTGCCTGGCAACATCTTCCAAACTCAACAGACTGTTACGGCTCATGACAAAGGTCTTTTGGACCCGGTTAACGGATTGCAGCCTGGCGTTGCTGTATTTTTGCGCAATGGTGCTCAACGCATCAGTGTCCTGAAACAGGTGGTCAAACAGGGATTTTTGCTTGATGCCCATTTGGGCCGCCACAATGGAGATGGCTTCAATGCAGTCGCTGGTGAGCTTGAAGGTGGCGCGTACGGATTGACGCCCGCGAAGGTCATCAAAAGTTGAGCCAAGCACGCCTAAATTATTAAATATATCAGCAGATTCATCTTCCGCCATGATCGCCTCCGAGCCTATTACAATCTAATCGCATTATTAATATAATATTTATAGATTAGTAATACAACCCTTGAATCTGAAAAAAATACCGCACCATAGCGCCTCTTGCGGTTGCTTGTCATTCTCGCGTGTGCGGCGGGCCGACGCGTCCACTGACCAGCTTAACCGCTGAATAGGTTTATAGGTCCGTAAAAAAAGGCCGGCACAGGGGCCGGCCTTGCACATAAACCACTATTTAATGATTGTACGAACGACTATCCCTTAGGAGGATCCCCGACTAGTTGCTTTCAAACAACCCCACCGGCGCCTCACAGGCATCCTTGGCGTCCTGTGCCTTGCGGACCTCCACGTAGTGCGCGGCCGCCAAGGCAGCCAGGCAGCCGTCGCCGGCGGCCAGCACGATCTGTCGGGCATAACGTTCGCGCAGATCACCAATGGCGTAAACCCCGGGGTTGTTGGTTTCACATTTGTCATCGGTGACCACAAACCCGTCGGCGTTCATGCGGGTGCCGGCCGGTACAAGCTGGTTGTTGGGAATAAAGCCGACGAAGATGAAGACGCCGTCAATGGGCATCTCGCGCTGCGCCTGGGTTTGGGTATCCTGAAGGGTCACGCCACTCACCCCGTCATCGGCTGCTTTGATCTCAGTGACCACAGAGTTCCATAGAATCTCAATGTTGCAGTCCTCTTTGACCCGCTGCTGTAGAATCATACTGGCCCTAAGGGCGTCCCGCCGATGGACCAGGTAGACTTTGGAAGCCAGCTTGGCCAAATAGAGAGCCTCTTCGCAGGCGCTGTCGCCACCGCCCACTACCATAACCTCTTTGCCCTTGAAGAAAAAGCCGTCGCAAACCGCACAGTAAGAGACCCCCTTGCCGTACAACGCGTCCTCTCCGGGGACACCAAGTTTTCGAGGCGAACCGCCGGTGGCCATAATGACGGTATGGGCTGTCAGCACTTTACCATTGGCCAGCTTCACCGTATGATGCTCCAGCCCCGGCTCGATGGCGGCGACCTCCTCGTATTGCTCCTCAATTCCGTAAGCTCGGGCATGCTCGGCAAATTTCATGGAGAGCTCGGCGCCACTGATATTTTCAAATCCCGGATAGTTCTCCACCTCGTCGGACAGGTTCACCTGGCCGCCAGGGGCGCCTTTTTCCACCAGCACGGTTTTCAAAGCCGCGCGCATTGCATAAATACCGGCGGACATCCCCCCCGGGCCTCCGCCCACAATAATCAGGTCATACAATTGGTCATCGAACATGCCCTTACTCCTTATTATTTATCTTTAAGCTTATAACGGTTACTTTTTATTTTTCAATGCCTCTGCGAGTTTATCCCCCAGCGCTCCTAATCCGGAACTTTCGCCCTTGTTGGTTTTTTGAGAAAACTGCCGCCAATCGCCACCACCGTCACTCTCCCCCAGGCTCAGTGAGATCCTTCTATCGGCGACCTGGACGTTCTGGACAACGACCCCAATATCGGCCCCCGGTTTGAGGTTTTCGATGCGCGACGCCTCCGGTGAGTCTTTGATCACCGATTTGGGCAATAGCCCCACAATGCCGGGGGAAAGGGCAATAAACATCCCGAATTTTTCTTTTTTCTCCACCGTGCCGTTTACTTGCTGGCCAGCGGTGTACTTATCTTCAACATCCATCCACGGGTCGCCCTCGGCGTCGCGTATGCTCAGACCGATGCGCCGCTTGATCAGATCCACTTCCTTGACCATCACCGAAACGGATTGACCGGGCTGTACAATCTCTTCGGGATTAACCACCCGTTTGGTGTAACTCATCTCGCTGATATGCACCAGGCCTTCAATGCCGGGCATGATTTCCACAAAGGCCCCAAAGGGTGCGCAGCGGATCACCTTGCCGGTTAACTTCTGCCCGACGTCAACGTCATCCCCCACCCGTTCCCAAGGATTGCCGGATATCTGCTTGACGGAGAGGGCAATTTTCATCTGCTTGTCAGCGGGTTCGATGCGAAGGACTTTCACTTCGATTTTATCGCCGGGCCCGACGACCTCTTCGGGCTTTTCCACGCGCGACCAGCTCAACTCGGAGATATGGACCATGCCTTCAACACCGGGAACCAGTTCCACGAAAGCACCATAGGGCATCACGCGCGTCACACGACCCGTATAAATCTGGTCCACCGCAAGTTCCTGCATGAAGGCTTTGCGCACCTTCTGTAATTCGGCTTCCATGAGATCCCGCCGGGAAACCACAATATTGCGGCCGCCCTCGGTCAGCCGTGTGATGCGAAATTGGAAGGTTTGCCCGACGTAGGTCTCTGCATTTTCAACGTATTGGGTATCGATCTGGCTGATGGGGCAAAAGGCGCGACGCTTGAGCACCTCAACCTGAAGCCCCCCCTTAATGGTCTGAATCACCTTGCCTTCCACCGGGATTCGGTTGGCGTGAGCATCCTTGAGCATGGTCAGGCCGCCGATGCCGGAAATGGCTTTGGAGAGGCGAATTTCGCTTTCATTGGCCGCCACCACAAACAGCTCCACCGTATCTCCCACTTCGTACGGCAGTTCACCATCGTCATTCTTCAGCTCTTCGGCCTCGACGATACCGTCTGCTTTGGTGCCGGTGTCCATAAACACGGCATTATCGCTGATGGAGATAATTTTGCCTTGAATCTTGTCCCCCACCTGAATGTCGTCGTTCATGCCGGCGGAATAAGATTCAAAAAGCTCGGCGAAGCTCTCTTCCTGATCCTCGTCGGAGGGCTCGTCCGGATTGATCGGGTGGTCGTCGTCCATGGATTTTCCTTAATATATTGTGATTAAAACTTTCCTCGCTACATTAAAGAGCCAACTTCACCAAAAATCGCAACGATTTGCAAGTCCCAAGTCGGTTGCAAAATATAATATCAGCCCTATATTTTGCCCGGACCCACCTCAATGTCGGAAAAAATGACAGAGAAACCGGAAGCTGGGTCTCGGCCATCCATATCTTGCGCTTGATATCCCAAGCGTACCAACATTCAGATGGGAGAGATATAAAAATGGGCAACCAGATGCGTACGGCGTTTTTACTGGCGGTTATGACCGTTTTCGTCATCCTCATCGGCCGCCTCATCGGCGGGCCTTCAGGTATGGTGATAGCCTTCGTGCTGGCCATCGGCATGAATTTTTTCAGCTACTGGTTTTCAGACAAAATCGTTTTACGCATGTACCGTGCCCAGGAGGTCACCCCCCAACAGGCCCCTGAGCTGTACCAAATGGTGACCACCCTGGCCCAACGGGCAGAATTACCCATGCCCAAAGTGTACATCATCCCCAAAGATACGCCCAACGCCTTTGCCACCGGCCGCAATCCGCAACACGCCGTGGTGGCCGTCACCCAGGGTCTTCTCAAACTGATGAATCGAGATGAAATCATGGGAGTGCTGGCCCATGAAATGGCCCATGTGAACAACCGGGATATCCTCATCGGCTCCATCGCCGCCACCATGGCCGGGGCTATCATGATGCTGGCCTCCATGGCGCGCTGGGGCGCCTTGCTGGGGGGCGGCCGCAGCGACAACAACAATGGCGCAATGGGTGGAATCGGTTTAATTGTCATGTCCATTCTGGCGCCCATGGGGGCCATGATCATACAGATGGCCATCTCCAGATCCCGTGAATTTCTGGCAGATGCCACCGGCGCTAAATTGGCCGGCAGCAGCCAGGGGTTGGCCAACGCCCTGGAAAAACTGGGCTCCTACGCCAAACAAATTCCCATGGATGCCAGCCCCTCCACCGCCCATATGTTCATTGTCAATCCGCTCTCCGGCAGCAGCTTCAGAAAAATCTTCTCCACCCATCCGCCCATGGAGGAACGCATCGCCAGACTGAGGGGCATTCGACCTCCCGTGCAAACCAACACCACACCGCCTCCCGCCCCGCCGTCAGGACCGCGATCGAACCGCAACGACACCGACAGGGGCAGCGCTTTTTGGGATAGCTTGGATAAATAAAATTGTGGGGTCGGGTCTCCGTTTGACGAATATAATTTGCCAGCATACGTTAAACGGAGACCTGCCCCCTAAATGTAATCGAGGGCCTCCCGGACCTTAATGGCCAGATCCTGCATGGAAAATGGTTTTTGAAGGAAATGGATGCCCTTGTCGAGAATGCCCTGGTGGACGATGAGGTCGTTGGTATATCCGGACATGTACAGACATTTGATATTCGGGTAAAGGGAGTTGATCTCGTTCGAAAGCTCCCTCCCATTCATTTCGGGCATGATCATATCGGTCAGCAGTAAATCAATCTGGCCTGGGTGGTTTTTTGCCGCAAGGAGCGCCTTGCCAGGTGAAGATGCAGCCAATACCTGATATCCGAATTTTTTAAGCATTAGTTCCGCCAATTCCAAATTCAGGCTCTCATCTTCCACCACCAGGATGGTTTCATGACCGTTCAGGCTTTGAGGCTCTTGGATATCCTCCGGCACTTGGTCGGATAGGGCGGCATGCCGGGGCATGTAGATCTTGAAGGTCGTGCCGATTCCCGGCTCGCTGTATACATTGATAAAACCTTTGTTCTGTTTGGTGATGCCGTAAACCGTTGCCAATCCCAAGCCGGTGCCTTTGCCCACGCCTTTGGTAGTGAAAAACGGCTCGAATATTTTATCCATGGTCGACTTATCCATGCCGCTGCCGCTGTCACTTACCGCCAACATCGTATACTCACCAGGGGAAAACCCCCTGTGTTCGGCACAGTAGGCATCGTCTAGCACGGCACATTGCGTTTCAATGGTAATCTTGCCCACTCCGGTTATGGCATCTCTGGCATTGACGCACAGGTTGGCCAGGATTTGATCTATTTGGGAAGGATCCATCTTAACCGGCCATAGCTTGACGCCCGGGATCCAGGCCAGGTCGATATCCTCGCCGATTAGCCGCCGGAGGAGTTTGAGAATTGCCTCGACCGCCTCATTCAGATCAAGGACCCTGGGTACAATGGTCTGCTTTCGGGCAAAGGCCAGCAACTGCCGTGTGATGTCCGATGACCGATTGCCGGCGGCCAGGATTTCTTGAAGATTTTTACGTAGGGCATCCTCAAGGTCCCCGTGGCCCAGCGCCAGCTCCGCGTGGCCAATGATCACACTCAGCATATTGTTAAAATCATGGGCCACCCCGCCGGCCAGCTGCCCGACCGCCTCCATCCTCTGGGTCTGACGAAACTGCTCTTGGAGCGTTTTCCGTTCGGTGATATCCTCCTTGACCGCCACATAATGGGTGATGGCCTCGTCCGCATTTCTGACCGGGGCGATGGTCGCCTGCTCCCAGAACAACTCGCCGTTCTTCTTACGGTTGTGGAACTCTCCCCGCCAAACTTTGCCCGCACCGATGGTCTCCCACAACCGGCGATATTCGTCGGCCGGCGTCTCTCCGGATTTAAGGATACGCGGATTCTTCCCTTTGGCTTCAGCGGCGGCATATCCGGTCACCTGTGTGAATTTGGCATTGACGAACTCGATCTTCCCCCCAAGATCGGTGATCAAAATGGACACCGGGCTTTGCTCGATGGCTTGGGAGAGCTTTCGAATGGACTCCTCTGCTTGTTTGCGCTCGGTGATATCTCGACCTATTGCCAACGCGCCGATTATTTTTCCCTCGTTGTTACGTTCAGCCACAAATCGAATATGATGGGTACGCAATTCCCCCTTGGGATTCGGCACAACCAATTCAATTTCATCAGGATTACCGGTCTTTATCACCTTCTTCAGCTTAGTACGGTAACCCTTTATCGGTTCCGGAACCAGATGTTCTTCTGGTTTTTTTCCAATAAGCGCGCGTAAATCTTCACCGACCGTTAATTCTATATTGCGATTGATATAAATCAAGCGCCCCTCTGGGTCGTAACGCATAATATTGTCAGGTGAACTTTCCGCCAATGAGCGGAACTTTTGTTCACTTTCAATGAGCCGACGTTCGGCCCGTTTGCGCTCGGTGACATCCTCCATGTGGCCCTCATAGTAGAGCACCTCGCCATCGCTGCCCCGAACGGCCCGGCCGGTATTTCGCAACCAAACGACCGTCCCGTCTCGGCGTTGCAACTGCATGTCCAAATCCTTCACAATGCCGTCTCGTTCGGCGATGGCCCGCCATTGCCTGCGATCATCAGGGTTCAGATAAAGATCTGCCGCATTGACTTTCAACATGCTGTCCCGATCTTTGAAGCCCAACAAACGGATATTGGCCTGGTTGCCGTCGAGAAACTCTCCTGCCGGGGTGGTGCGGTAGAGTGCTACCGGCACTCGTTCAAACAAGCTGCGATAGCGTTCCTCACTCTCTTGTAGAGCGGCCTGGCGCGCTTCAAGTGCGTCGCTCATATCCTGCAATTTCCTTGCAAGCGCCTTTAGTTCAACAAAAGAGGCAGGAATGGCAGCTAAAGCTTTGCCACGGCTGAAATCCCCCTTTGTCAGCGCACCAATCCCCTGACTGAGTTGCACCAGTGGGGTGACAACCTGTCGCTGGAGTTGTCTGCGAAGATTCCACGTCAGTGCCAGCCAGATGACCGATAGTGCCAGCAGGGTCACGCCCAAAGCCACTGCATAATAGCTGAAGGCGGTCCACAACGGGATTTGATTCACGACGACCCACCCGGACCGTTCGACGCGGGTGGCGTTGCCCAGTACCATCCTGCCTGCGTATCTGTAGATCAGTGCGGCGTCCCCGCCGCGTCCGCGACGGAATATCTCCAAGGAGCCCAGGTTGGTTTGCTGCTTGACCAGTCTGGAAGAGGGATGCGCCAACAACATGCCAAACTGATCCAAAATAAAGACCGTGCCCTGAACTGACGCATCTTTTCCCCGGGTAATTTCATCTTGCAACGATCCAAGATTCAACTCACCCACCATCTGACCTCCCTGGGAGAGTTGCCTGATCAGATAAACCGTCGGATTGCCTGTGCGCAGTGAAATAAAAGGGCGGGAAATGGCGATATTCTTCTTTTCTCCATGCTGTTTAACATACGGCAGGTTGGACATTTCCATGCCCATGTAACGCTGGTTGGGTGGAGCCAACAGCCGGATCCTGTTGCTGGCATCAAGATAATAAAGGGTATCAAAATACCCGTAGGCCTCCCAAACCCCATGTATAAAATCCAAGTTTTCAGACGGCGTGACCTCTGCGATGCGGGCCACAGCATCCAATGTCCGCGATGCTTGATCCAGGTAACGATCGACAAGTCGGGCCATGGATAGGGCCATTTGATGCTGCCGGCTTTCGAGGGTCTGTTTGCCCAAAAAACCCACAGATCCGATTGCGATCACACTCAACGCCACCAACGGAAGGAACATGCGGTACAGTGCCAGTCGCTGCAACACGAGATCAAGGGCAGGTGATTTTTTCTCACGCATTAATTTTAGCAACCTCAGTTCAATCCAGAGATTGGGCCGGGACAATGGCTTCGATATCCACGTATATCCCATCTCGGATGGTGGCCAGATTGAACGGTCGGATGGCATCGCCGTACCTGTTCATATCGAAAGTATCGGTCAATCCCTTGAAATTCTTTATGCCTTTTAGTGCCTGGGTGAGCCCATGGGCCTTGCCGCCGGTTTTTTTCAGGGCGATCGCCAATACGGTAGCCGCTTCATAACCGTTCACGGCACCA
>CAJIBC010000054.1_pt1 | contig 12113 bp, 11 predicted proteins | sample 9199231 | NCBI WGS metagenome assembly CAJIBC01 (sample SAMEA7708282, study PRJEB35096) | sediment metagenome | biome: marine neritic benthic zone biome [ENVO:01000025]; feature: sediment [ENVO:00002007]; material: shallow marine sediment [ENVO:03000034] sea grass bed [ENVO_01000059] ...
AGCTCGATCCCCACCACATGGCCGTCCAGTATCAGTGCGGTGATGCCTTCCATGTTGTCACTCAGCCAATCTTGCTGATCCCCCACTTGATCACTGTGAAGGCTATATTGCTCATAGCTTTCCGAATCCATGAAATGAAAATTCTCCTGATCGAAATAGAGAAAACTCACCTGCCTCCGATCCATGACCATCTCTTCAAGGTTATCGTTACCTTTGTAGGACTGGTCCAGGTTCTGCCCGTTGGTGATGCCTCGATATCTGACCCTGTACAAGGTGTTTCCGCCCCGGGCGGTCGGCGTGCTGATGTCGATTTGGATCACCTGGTAGGGCAGGTTATTGATATTGATGACGTTTCCCTTTCTCAATTGGGAGGCTTTCATGGTATTTGGATCTCCTTTTCCATTGGGACTGTACCAGTCCGAAAAATTAGACGCCTCATGAGCCACCGTACCCGACGGTCACCTCTTCTCCTTGAACGATCACCGGCACCTTGCGTTGGCCATTGGACCATTTCAGCATGGCATCCATGTTTTCCTGGCTCTGCTTTACATTGACGTAGTCATGTTGCTTGTGGGCCGCCCTGGCCCGATCCGTATACGGTCAGCCCGCCTTTCCGTAAATAGTGACTTTTTGGCTCATCCTGAATCCTCCTTTTATGATTTACAGTGATGTGATACCGGCCGCCATCATCTTGGCCATCTTTTTTATGTAACCATAGGGTCTCATTGTATCGCGGCTGATGCTGCCACAGGATCGTCCCCTCTGACAGGCACGGCAGGACGAGCCGGGGCGTCGTTAAAAAAGGCTACGGTTTGCGTTTGTCTTTGAAGATATGATTGCTGATCACCACCCGCTGAATTTCCGAGGTTCCCTCGTATATAGTGAATACACGCGCATCCCGATAGTAGCGTTCCACGGGATACTCCTTGGTATAGCCGTACCCGCCGTGTAATTGCAATGCTGTGGCCGTTACGCGGTTGACCATTTCAGAAGCAAACAGCTTGGCCATGGAGGCTTGCTGGGAGTAGTTTTCGTTGCGGTCCTTCATGGCTGCGGCTGAATAGGTGAGCTGGCGGGCAGCCTCCAGCTCGGTGGCCATGTCGGCGATCATCCAGCGCAGGCCTTGGAACTTGGAGATCTTGCGACCGAACTGCTCGCGCTCTTTGGCATGGGACACGGCGGCGTTGACGGCGGCCTGGGCCACTCCGATGGATTGCGCGGCGATGCCGATGCGGCCACCGTCCAATCCCTTCATCGCCAGGGTGAAGCCCTGGCCCTCATTTCCCAAGCGTCGGTCCGCCGGGATACGGCAGTCGTCGAAGATCAGATCGGTGGTATCCGAGGCCCGCAAGCCCATCTTCTCTTCCGGGTGGCCGGTTTTTAATCCCATATCGTCTTTGGTGATGATAAAAGTAGAGATGCCCTTGTGCTTTTGAGAAGGATCTGTTTTGGCGGTGACCAAAAGGGTATGGGCATTTTGGCCCGATGTGATAAAACGCTTGGTGCCGTTCAGAATGTAATCGCCTCCCTCCTTTACGGCCTTGGTATTTTGACTCACCGGATCCGAGCCGGCATCGGGTTCGGTCAGGGCGAAGCCGCCAATGATATCCCCCTTGGCCAGGGGCATGAGAAATTGTTGTTTCTGGGATTGGGTGCCGAAGCGGTAGAGACTTTCGCACACAATGGAGTTCTGAACCGACATCACCACGGCTGTGGAGGCGCATGCGCCGGCAATTTCAGCCAGGGCCAGTACATAACTGACCGTGTCGGCACCGCTGCCGCCATATTCCGGTGGAATCATCATGCCCATGAGGCCCAATTCACCCATCTGCTTCAGAATGTCTGCAGGAAATGTTTTGGTATGGTCGCGTTCGGCAGCCCCGGGCGCCACGACATCGCGGGCAAACTCCCGAACCATGGTTTGGATCATCAACTGTTCATCGGTGAGCTGAATCGTCATGGTCACGCTCCAAAAGGGTCATCACGGATTGTAAAGAACCACCAATAACTCGGCATCTTCTTCTCCCACATTGCGCATATGATGGCGGATGCCGGAGTTAAAATGCAATGCGTCGGTCGGGCCAAGTTTGTTGATGTGGTCCCCTACGGTAATCTCCACCCGACCGCAGAGCACATAGATGAACTCCTCTCCCTCGTGTTGATACCCCACACCCTTGTGCTCTTTCTTAGCCTCAATGTTAATACGGAAAGCCTTGAGGTGTTTGTTTTCGGCGCACGGTGTCAGCGTGTGATAGGCATAGTTGTCCGTCCGTTTGGCGTAGGCCTTGGCGCGGGCCTTGCGGGTCTCTTCCTGCTCTTTGAGCAGATACCCGGAGTCGATTTGAAGGGCGCGGGATATTTGCAGCAGGGTGCCCACGGGAGGCATCTCCTTGCCGCTTTCCACTTGTTTGAGGTAATCGATGCTGCAGCCGGTGTCGTTGGCGATCTGGTCCAAGGTCATCTTCTTCTGGGAGCGGACCTTTTTAATCTTTTTTCCCACCGGAGCAGGCGCAGTGGATTTTTTCTTGGCCATATCTCCTCCTTGGCATGGGATGTTGGTGGACCGGACCACCGCTACGCCTCTGGTCCGGCCATGCCAGTGAACGACAGGGTTAGTAGTCGTAAAATCCTTTCTTTGTTTTTCTTCCCAGCCAACCGGCTTCGACATATTTCCGCAGCAGGGGGCAGGGGCGGTATTTGGGGTCCTTAAATCCGTCATAGAGGGTTTCCATGATGGCCAGGCAGGTGTCCAGGCCGATGAGGTCGGCCAGCTCCAGCGGCCCCATGGGATGGTTCATCCCCAGCTTCATGACGGTGTCGATGGCCTCTTTGGCGCCGACCCCATGGTACAGGGCGAAGATTGCTTCATTGATCATGGGCATCAGGATGCGGTTGGCGATAAATCCTGGAAAGTCATTGGCTTCGGCCGGCACCTTGCCGAACTTTTCCGAAAGCTCCCAGGTGATCTTGAAGGTCTCTTGGGAGGTGGCGATGCCGCGGATGATCTCCACCAATTTCATCAACGGCACCGGGTTCATGAAGTGCATACCGATCACTTTGTCCGGCCTTTGGGTTTTGGCGGCCACGCGTCCGATGGGGATGGAAGATGTGTTGGTGCTGAGAATCACACCGGGTTTGCAAACCTTGTCCAGGGTTTCGAAAATGTTGAATTTAATGGCCTCGTTCTCGGAGGCCGCTTCCACAACAAAATCGGCTTGGGCCATATCATTGAGATCGGTGCTGGTTTTAATGCGGGCCAGGGTGGCCTCTTTATCTTCCTGGGATAGCTTTGCTTTTTCAACGCTTTTGGAAAGAAATCGTTCGATGGTGGTCATGCCGCGTTGGACAAACTCATCTTTGATATCGTTCATAATCACGTTCAGGCCGCTCATGGCGGCAACTTGCACAATTCCGCCGCCCATCTGGCCGGCACCGACCACACCGAAAGTTTTTATCTCCATTGTTTTCTCCTTTATGGTTTCATCCGATCTATCGCTTGACGATCATGGCCACGGCTTCTCCACCCCCCAGGCAGAGGGAAGCGATGCCGGTCTTTTTATCTTCGCGGATCATGTTATGGATCAATGTGATCAGTACGCGGCAGCCGCTGGCGCCGATGGGGTGACCCAGGGCCACGCTGCCGCCGGCGATGTTGGTCTTGGCCGGATCGAGTTTGAGTTCGTTGGCCGCAGCGCAGGTGGATCCGGAGAAAGCTTCGTTGATCTCAAACAGGTCAACGTCATCGATGCTGATGCCCTCTTTTTTCAGGCATTTGGGCACCGCCCAGATGGGGGCCACCAGCACATATTGCATCTCGATGCCGGCCGAGGCCTGGGCACCGATGGTGGCCATGATGGTACAGCCCAATGCTTCGGCTTTTTCACGGGACATGACCACCACTGCGGCGGCGCCGTCGCTGATGATGGAGGCATTGCCGGCGGTGGTGACGCCGCCCTTTTTGAAGGCCGGCCGCATTTTGGCCAGGGCTTCCATGCTGGTGGCCCGAGGGCATTCGTCGGTATCGAAGATGATGGGATCGCCTTTGCGCTGTGGGATCTCCATGGGCATGATCTGGTCTTTGAAATAGCCGTTTTCAATGGCATTCAGCGTGCGCTCATAGGATCGGGCGGCGTAGCGGTCCTGCTCTTCCCGGGAGATGTTGTATTTTTCGCTGCAGAGCTCATTGGAGGTGCCCATATGAAAATCATTGACGATGTCCCACAGACCATCGTGCACCATACTGTCCTGGAGCTGGCCGGGACCCATGCGATAACCAAAGCGCGCTTTTTCAAGGTAGTAAGGGGCCATGGACATGTTTTCCATGCCGCCGGCCACCACCACATCGGCATCGCCCACCTGGATGGCTTGGGCCGCTAACATCACTGTTTTTAAGGCTGATCCGCACACTTTATTGACGGTGATGCACTCCACCTCTTTTGGCAGGCCGGCTTTGACCGCCGCCTGTTTAGCGGGGTTTTGGCCATATCCGCAGGGCAGTACCTGGCCCATGATGGCTTCGTTGACCTGTCCGGGATCGATGCCGGCCCGTTTGACGGCTTCGGCAATGACCATACCGCCCAGGTCGGTGGCGCCGATATTTGCAAGGGTTCCGTTGTAGTTTCCCAATGGTGTCCTTACGGTACTGACAATAACAGCTTCACGCATAAGTGTCTCTCCTTGTTGATTCCGCAGTTTGATTTTAAATCGGTTTTAATCGGATGTATCACAATTTGCAGGTTCGAAACAGCCCTAACCGCAACCTGATACCTAAAACGTAAAGCCTTATTTTATTACATATTTCGGCGATATTTCCCCCCCACCGCATACAACGCATGGGTAATTTGTCCCAAACTGCAGTGGCGCACTGCCGCCATCAGCTCTGCGAAGATATTACCGCCATCCAGCGCCACCTGTTTGAGACGCTCCAGCGCCTGGGGGGCCATTTCTGCGTTGCGGCTGTGAAATTCCTCCAACCGTCTGAGCTGTGATGCTTTTTCCTCTTCTGTTGAGCGGGCCAGTTCGATGGTAAAGTCGTCTGTGAACATCTCATCCGGCCTATGGGGATCCCTAAAGGTGTTGACGCCGATGATGGGCAGCTCGCCGGTATGTTTGAGGACTTCGTAGTGGATCGATTCTTCCTGGATTTTACCGCGCTGGTAACCGGTCTCCATGGCGCCCAGGGTCCCGCCGCGTTCTGAAATTCGGTCGAACTCTGCTAGTACGGCCTCTTCCACCAAGTCGGTGAGTTCATCCACGATAAAGCTGCCCTGCATGGGGTTTTCGTTTTTCGCCAGGCCCCATTCGCGATTGATGATCAATTGGATGGCCAGGGCCCTGCGTACGGACTCTTCGGTGGGGGTTGTGATGGCCTCGTCAAATGCGTTGGTGTGCAGGCTCTGGGCATTGTCGTAGATGGCGCAAAGGGCTTGCAGGGTGGTGCGGATATCGTTGAACTGAATATCCTGGCTGTGCAAGGAGCGCCCCGATGTTTGAATGTGGTATTTAAGCATTTGGGCGCGGGTGGCAGCGCCGTACTTCTCCTTCAGGGCCACGGCCCAGATGCGACGGGCCACCCTGCCGATAACGGTATATTCCGGGTCCATGCCATTTGAGAAGAAAAAGGAGAGGTTGGGTCCGAAGCGATCGATATCCATGCCTCTGGCCAGGTAGTACTCCAGATAGGTGAATCCGTTGGCCAGTGTGAAGGCCAGCTGAGAGATCGGGTTGGCTCCGGCTTCGGCAATATGATACCCCGATATGGAGACCGAGTAGAAATTGCGCACGTTCTCGTCGATGAAGTACTGCTGGATGTCCCCCATCATCTTGAGAGCAAAATCGATGGCAAAGATGCAGGTGTTCTGGCCCTGGTCCTCTTTCAAAATATCGGCCTGTACCGTGCCGCGTACCGTAGCCAGGGTTTTTTTGCGTATCGCATCATGCTCCCGGGCATCGGGCTGCCTCCCCTTATCGGCCCTGAACCGGTCCACCTGTTGATCGATGGCCGTGTTCAGAAACATGGCCAGAACGATGGGGGCCGGGCCGTTGATGGTCATGGAGACCGACGTGGTCGGGGCGCACAGGTCAAAGCCGTCATACAGGGTTTTAACATCATCAAGGCTGCACACGCTCACGCCGGCATTGCCCACTTTGCCGTAGATGTCCGGACGGCTGTCGGGATCGAATCCGTATAAGGTTACTGAATCAAAAGCGGTGGAAAGGCGTTTGGCCTCGCTGTTGGCCGATAGCAACTTGAAACGGTGATTGGTGCGTGCCGGATCGCCTTCACCGGCAAACATACGGGTGGGGTCTTCCCCCATGCGTTTGAGCGGGAACACCCCTGAGGTGTAAGGAAAATATCCCGGCAGATGTTCCCGGCGCAACCAGCGATAGAGTGCGCCAGGATCATCGATGTTGGGCAGGGCTATCTTGGGGATTTTTTGGTGGGACAAGGATTCGGTGTATAACGGCACCCGGATCTCGTTGCCACGCACCTCATAGACCAGCTCATCTTGGGTATAACGGGCTTTTGTCTCTGCCCAGTGGGATAACAAGCGCTGGGCACCGGGATCCACATCCTCCTGGGCCTGGGCCGCCTCGGATTTAAGCCGGGCCAGCAGTTTATTCCGTTCCGGGTCCGATGTACCCTGGGAAAGTGTCCTGGCGCTCTCTTGCAGGTGCCACACCCGGCGCAGGGCCTGCATCTGCTTTTCTGTCTCTTGGTGATAGCGTCTCACAGTCTGGGCAATGTCGGAAAGATAACGGGTCCGTTGGGGTGGAATGACGATGGTTTTAGATGTGGACATGTTGATTTCAGGCTTGGGAAGCCGGCTTTGCCATGGTTGGCTCATTTTTTCCCGAATCTGTTCCAGAAGTGCATGGTATAGGGCCGTGACACCGTCGTCGTTAAACTTTGCGGCGATGGTGCCGAAGACCGGCATCTGCTCCACAGGCCGACCAAAGTCGTTGCGGTTGCGCTGCACCTGCTTGCGGACATCCCGCACCGCATCTTCGCTGCCGCGTTTCTCAAACTTATTCACCGCCACCAGATCTGCAAAGTCGAGCATGTCGATTTTTTCCAACTGTGAGGCGGCACCGAACTCGCTGGTCATGACGTAGATGGAGAGATCCACCAGGTCCACGATACGGGAGTCGCCCTGGCCGATACCGGCGGTTTCCACGACGACCACATCAAAGCCGGCGGCCTGGGTGGCAGTCACGGCATCACCCAAAGATGAGGGGATTTCGGTTTGGGCCGAACGGGTGGCCAATGAGCGCATGTAGATGCGGGGATTGTCGATGGCGTTCATGCGGATGCGGTCGCCAAGCAGCGCCCCGCCGGTTTTTCGTCGGGACGGGTCGACACTTAGGATGGCAACCGTCAGCGTCTCAAAATCATTGAGCAGCCGCAGCACCAGCTCATCTGTGAGAGAGGACTTGCCTGAGCCGCCGGTGCCGGTAATGCCGATGACCGGTGCTTTGGGTTCCGTTCGTTTTTGTGCCATGGCCGTGCGCAGATGGGCTAAATCGCTGTTGCCGTCGGCCTGTTCAAGGGTCGTAATGAGATTGGCCACCTGCACTTTGTCGCGGGTATTTAACCGGGTGAGGTTTTGCGCATGTTTTTTATCCGGCGCGCGGGAGTAGTCCGAAGCTTTGACCATGTGGTTGATGATGCCCTGCAGCCCCATTTGGGCACCGTCTTCCGGGGAGTAAATATGCGCCACGCCGTAGTTTTCCAGCGCCTCAATCTCTTCGGGAACGATCACGCCGCCACCGCCGCCAAAGATGCGGATATGGTCGCTGCCGGCCTGCCGCAGCAGATCCACCATGTATTTGAAAAACTCGATATGCCCGCCTTGGTAGGACGATAGGGCAATGGCCTGAACATCCTCCTGGATGGCGGCATCCACAATTTCTTGGACCGAGCGGTTGTGCCCCAGATGAATGACCTCAACGCCGGAGGCTTGCAGCATGCGGCGAAATATATTGATGGATGCATCGTGTCCGTCAAACAGGGCGGTGGCGGTGACCATCCGCACTGGATTGCGGGGTTTGTATATATCAGTTTCCTGTGACATACCGGCCTCCTTTTATTTCACTTCATCTTACCCAATATCCCTCCCGCAATGGTGTTCTTCTGAATCTCCTTGGTGCCTTCGTAAATTTCGGTGATCTTGGCATCACGGTAGAAGCGTTCGACTTCATATTCCGCCATGTAGCCGTATCCTCCCATCAGTTGGATGGCCTCGTCACACACCTCCACTGCGCTGCGGGCGGCAAACATTTTGGCCATGGAGGTCAGTTTGGGATCGATGTGGCCCTGGTCATAGTTCCATGCGGCCTTATAGGTGAGGAGACGGGCCAACTCGATTTTGGTGGCCATATCGGCAATCTTATGCTGGGTGGCTTGAAATTGGGCGATCTTCTTTCCGAACTGTTCCCGCTGTTTCACGTAGGCCAGGGCGCGGTCAAAAGCACCCTGGGCCGTGCCCAGCGCCTGTGCGGCCACCTGAATGCGGCTTTCATCAAAAAAATTGAGCACTTGATAAAAACCTCGGTTCTCCTCGCCGACCAAATTTGTAAGGGGGACCCGGACATCCTTTAAGATGACTTCGGTGGTGGCCATCATGCGGATGCCCATTTTTTCGCCCACATCCTGGGTGGTCAGCCCGGGCCGGTCGCCTTCTACCAAAATGACGCTCATGCCGCGATATCCCGGTTGGGCGTCGGGATCGGTTTGGCAAAGGACATTGTAAAAGCCGGCCAAACCGCCGTTGGTGATAAAGGTCTTGGCGCCGTTGATGACCCATTGGTTGTTCTCTTTAACGGCCGTGGTATTGAGAAAGGTGATATCCGACCCGTGGTCCGGCTCGGTAAACGCACCGGCGGAGAGCATACGCCCTTCGGCCACCTCCGGTAAAAATCGCTCCTTTAATTCGTCACTGCCGTAGTGCAGCAACAATTCGGAAGCAAATCCGGCCAGGGCCACCGATGCTCCGATGGAGGAATCGTTGCGGCATAGCTCTTCCACCACCAGAATGCATTCCAGGCATCCCATCTCCTGGCCTGAGTATTTTTCGGGAAAATGAACGCCGATCAGCCCGATCTCTCCGGCCTTTTCCCATATCTTGGTGGGGAACGCATGCTTTTTATCCAGCTCCAAGGCCAACTCTTTGTCAAATTCACCCTTGCAAAAATCACGTACCGCTTTTTGGATCTCTTTCTGGGTTTTCGATAGTTGAAAATCCATACCTAATTTCCCTCCCCCTATCCTTGTCGAATTAATTAATGCTTATAGCGGCTTAAAATAAAGCCGGTTTGAATTTCGATGTATTCGTCGATGGTATAGCTGGCCGATAGCCGCCATCGCCGAAAGGCCCACATGTGCCCTAGTACGGATATGTTGTGAGCCGCCAATTTAAGGACGTTCTCTTCAAGTACGGGCAGCGCGTTTTGGGCCGTTAAGTTCTCCAGGACGTCGATGAAAAGGGCTGTGATATTTTCTTCATTCTCCAATACCTTTTTGCGCTGGTTGGAGGGCAGTGAGTGGATCTCCTGGTAGATGAGCACGATGTGATCGCTCATGCGGTGGCAGACTAAAAAATATTTGCGGATGGCCTCCGATAGAGGATGAGCGGCATCCACCGTGCGATTTAAAGCTTGGGTCAAGGCTGCGTGCATCTCGGCGTGAATGGCCTCGCAGACCAAAAAGAGGATGTCCTCCTTGGTGGCGATGTATTCATAGAGCAGGCCGATGGAGATGCCTGCCGCCCTGGCAATTTGGCGGGTCGTGGTTTTATGGAAGCCCTTCTGCAGAAAGAGCTCCACAGCCGCATCCACGATCTGGCGCCGCCTGCGTGTGACCAGCTTCTTATCCTTGATCTGGGTGGGGATATCCCGTATTTTTGACGATTCAAAGGCCATATCATCCAACGCTATCTGAAAGGTTAAACCTTAGAGAGCGCTGCATTCTGAATTTCATGGGGGGCAATCCGACTTTACTTACGATCATCGACACAGGTGAAAGTTCTATATTGAGCGAGCGCTCAATCATAATATAAGGGATAGCATGACCATTTGTCAAGTTTAAGTTGACACAGCCTGATATGTTGATTATCCGGATAAAAAAGGCCGGTTCTGATAGATTACATCTTTACCTCCGAGGAAGATGTTTGATGTGAGCCGGGCAATTCGTTTTGCCCTCAATGTTTGAGCCAGATCGGCCAAACTGGCACTTCAATTCTAAATCCTTAACGGAACAAGGATGGACATTGTGAAAGAGAACACCAAAGCGAATGTGTTCAAAGCCTTTGTTGGAGAAGCCAAAGCCTACTTCAGATTGTTGGCCTATGCCGAAAAAGCCGAAGAAGAGGATGTTCCTCAGATTGCGCACTTGTTCCGCGCCATTGCAGAGGCTGAAAGGGTGCATGCCACGCGCCAATTGAACCTGGTCAAGGATATCGTGGTAAAGGATACCGACACCAACTTGGAAATATCTTTTCAGAGGGAAAAATCGATCAGTGAGAATGAATACCCTACATTTTTAAGAGAGGCTGAGAGAGAGGGAGAAACCGCCGCCGCACTGGCTTTCAGCCATGCCAGGGATGCAGAGAGCTTTCATGCCAAACTCTATGAACGCGCCATTATGAATTTGATTAAAAATAGTGTTAAAGCCTATCATGTTTGTCAGGTTTGCGGCTATGTGACCGATAAAAAAGTCCCAGCCGAATGCCCTGTTTGTGGTGCCCCCAAAGAGAAGTTCAAGCATATTTAACCCCATAGTTGCATAAAAAAGATGGCAAAAAAGGTTAAGATCCTTGTTTTTATGATGTTTTTGCATGATTGAGATGGTGTTGATCATCGATGGGACAATTGATCGGAAACTCGTTCCGGCTCATGGTTTTAGGAAAAAATGCCAGCGTCTCTTCCGTGACATGGCGGCAGCAATTCGAATCACCTGAAAACCGGATGCGGTTGTCGGCGGCAATATATTCAACGGTGCAGCCGTATTTTTTTGCCACGGAATTAAGCAGTTTTGTGAGAATTTCCAAATTCGTGTTCCGGTAGATAATGGGGATTATACTCATATAGTTATAACACTCCCAATAAAAGGTTCATAGATCAATGCAGTTGCGGTACCACCCATAGTGGGTGGTGATTTTCTAGCTGGCCTCGCACTGTGATGGTCTTTGGTCATTGGCGCCTTATAAAGAATTAGGTCGATTCGGGGCTCCGTCAATATTGATAGCGCCGTAAAAAGTCCTAAACCGCCTCCTCCCGGCCTAGACCGGTATCTATAACTGTTTGATATAACTGGATAGCGCGAAATATTCACTGCGTGTCCGGCCTCCGCCGGAATGGCGGCCAGAGCTGAATTCCGATTTTTTCGAGTTCCTCAATATTCAAAGGCAGAAAAATTATGGGGGATGACGCCGACTGATCATTCTACTCTTTGTAACGTTTTTTTGGGTGGGATACTCTCCAGTCTATTTTTATTTGGATGGTTTTGTGTTAAATTATAAAAAGATGTAGCTTACTATCCAAAGGCCAAATTATCTCTTTCACCCGGAGTCTGCCCCTCGGCCCCGCTGGTCCTATTACCCTATGACTGCAATCATTACCATCGTTACCTTCTTCTTCATTTTCGTCCTGGTATACGTGACCATTTCGGTCGCTCTTGCCATGACTCAATGGTGGATGGCGAGGCCGGCTGTCAGGGCAAAAGAGACCCTTCGCGTTCAGGAAATAGGGCTAAAAATAGACCGGGCCAAGGAGAAGGCCTTTGTGGTATCCATCGTTGTGACGTTTTTTTTCGTCACTCCGTTTGTGGTGATTTACTTTTTTGTAATGCCCTGATGCGGCACTTTTATTTTTTTCTACGACCCTAAGATGGCGTGCAGTTGTCCTTATCTGTTTGAGCAGGTTCGGCCAAGGTTTGCCGGGGTAGCGCAAGCTTGGTGTGTTCGGCCCCTGTTAGCCGGGCAGGTTCTTGATGGCTGCCCATGAGTTCCAATTGTAAACGGTACTTTTCCACATCCGCTTGGGTCTCAATGGCTTTGCGGGCCAGTAAATAGCGCAGAAAGACGATCCAGGCCACAAACCCCAGAAAAATAGCG
>CAJIBC010000222.1_pt1 | contig 12071 bp, 5 predicted proteins | sample 9199231 | NCBI WGS metagenome assembly CAJIBC01 (sample SAMEA7708282, study PRJEB35096) | sediment metagenome | biome: marine neritic benthic zone biome [ENVO:01000025]; feature: sediment [ENVO:00002007]; material: shallow marine sediment [ENVO:03000034] sea grass bed [ENVO_01000059] ...
AAATATAAAAGGAGCGTTGTATGAAATCATATTTTGAAAAAATGCCGGCTTTTGGAAATGCGCTTCCGAAAGCGAAAAAGTTGGACGTCGATAATATCAACAACATATTCGAAGTCGAAGACCGAATCGTCAAGGAGGTTGAAAAGGCGAAATCTGCCGGATTTCCTACCGAAAAGATTAATGCACGCGGCCAGATGACGCTTTGGCAGCGGCTTGATTATCTTGTGGACGAGGGAACGTGGTGCCCGCTGCATACCCTGTATAATCCCCAAGACAATGTGGAGGGCACCACCAACGTATTTGACGGATTGGCAAAGATTTCCGGAAAGTGGGCCGTGATCATCGGATTTGACAATAAAGTCATGGCCGGCGCATGGCTTCCCGGCCAGTCGGAAAATATATTACGGGTGACAGATCTGGCGAAACGATTGAATATCCCCCTGGTCTGGCTGGTCAACTGCAGCGGCGTCAAACTCACCGAACAGGAGAAATTTTATGCCAATCGCCGTGGCTCCGGTACACCGTTTTATCGCCATGCCGAACTGAACCAACTGGGGATTCCGGTGCTGGCCGGCATCTATGGAACCAACCCTGCCGGCGGCGGATACCAGGGCATCAGTCCCACCATCTTGTTTGCCCATAAAAACTGCAACATTGCCGTAGGCGGCGGCGGTATTTTAAGTGGTATGTCTCCCAAGGGGTACTTCGACGATGAAGGTGCCCAAGCGCTGATTACGGCTGCCAAACAATACAAGGCCAAACCGCCCGGTTCGGTGGATATTCATTATGATGAAACCGGTTTCTTCCGATATGCGTTTGAGAAAGAGACCGAGGTTCTCGATGGTTTGAAAGATTACATGCGCAGCATTCCGGCCTACGACTCAAAGTTTTTCCGGGTCTCGGATCCGCATTTTCCCAAGTTCGCCTCAGACGACCTGTATCAGCTCATGCCTTTCGACCAAAAGCGCTCATACGTTTTTAAAGAGATCCTGGCGCGACTGGTGGATAGCAGCCAGCACATGGAATACAAGCCGGACTACGGGCCCGAAATCTATACCGGCCTGGTCAAAGTGGACGGGTTCCCGGTGGGATGCATCGGCAACAACCAGGGTTTTTTGAAACCGGACTACCCCGAGTATGCAGACTATCCGGGCATTGGCGGAAAGCTCTACCGCCAGGGGCTGATCAAGATGAATGAATTCGTCACCCTCTGTGCCCGGGACCGGGTCCCCATTATCTGGTACCAGGACACCACCGGTATTGATGTGGGCGATATCGCCGAAAAAGCCGAGCTGCTGGGGTTGGGCCAAAGCTTGATCTATTCCATCCAGAACAGCAAGTTACCCATGATGCTGGTGGTGTTGCGCAAAGGTACGGCGGCGGCTCACTATGTAATGGGGGGGCCGACGGCTAACCAGAACAATGCCTTTACCCTTGGAGTGGCCACCACCGAAATATATGTCATGCACGGCGAAACAGCCGCGGCCGCAAGCTTTTCCCGCCGTCTGGTGAAAGATAAGGATGCCGGCAAATCCCTTGAACCGACCATTGATAAAATGAATCAAATGGTAACATCTTATTATGACAACTCGCGTCCACTCTATTGCGCCCAGAAAGGCCTGATTGATGAAGTGGTCAAAATGAAGGATTTAAGACGCTACCTGGCGGCATTTGCCGGTGCGGCCTATCAAAACCCTGTGTCCATCTGCCCCCAGCACCAGATGCTGCTTCCCAGGAGTATTAAGGGGTAAATATGATATTTCAATCCATGCTCTTCAACGTCCCATTTTGATACCCAAAACCAATTGATTTCGGAGCATGGACAAAAACTTGTGCTCAAGGGCATTGACCGGCGTCCCGGCAACGTCCACATCAGCATAGTAAGCGCCCACATTTATCTTCTGATAGGCGAACGGCATGAAGATGAACGCCTTGGCATCGATATTTTGGCGATACCACGGCGGTATCAAAGCATTCAGTTCCATTGCCTGGGCATCTTCCACAATAAGGTCCTTACCGCTTATCAGGGCTTGGGAAAATAGATCCGGTGCGGTCTTGGGTCCCATCTCAAAGGTCACCTTGCCCACCAGGCGCTGGATATCGGCGCCATATCCAAAGCGGGCCTCCATTAACTTGCTGCGGCTCTCATGGATAAACAGGATGGCCCGTTTGCATTGCAGTGCCCGATAGATGATCTCAAGGCTCATCAACGCAATGTCGTTGATATCGTGATCCCCCATCATTGCGCTGGAGACCTCCTGGATACCGCCCATGATGATACTGACGGCATCCTCACCATCGGGGAGGGTGGCCGCTGCATCGATCTCTTGATCGCCGGCCAACCAAAAGGCCGGGGCCCTGTCCGTTTGGGAATCTTCGGGGTCATCTTTTGGCACTTGGTGGGGTACTTGGCGGGGCACTTCGAGATCCGGGGCCTTGCCAAATTCTAGGTGTGCACCGGAGAGCCGCATTAAAAAGTCGCTCTCGGCCACGCTAAACTGCAGGGCTTCGGCATGTTTGTAGAGCTTGTCCAGGCAGGAATCCATAAGGACTTTAAGCTCCTTAAGTGAAAAAGGCATATGGTTCTGGTAGCGCACCAACAAGCGCTCCATGGCGGCATCTCTTCGCTCTAAAGGCACCGTGTCAATGATATGGGCAAGCGCGTTGGAAAAAGCGGCCACAGCGCACAGCGGATCGATGCGCTGGTTTTCATCCGCCAATGCCTCTGTTGAAAGGGGCGTCATGGTATTGAATATGCTGTCCGGAAAATTCCACTGCTCGGTAACGTACAAACCCAATGCACTATAGGTTATTCCCAAAACCGCTTTGGCGGCCCGGGCCTCCTTTTCACCGTGCTGGTCCACACGGGATTTAATCTTCACATACTCCTTGGGCAGATGATAGATGATCAACAGTTTCCCCAACTGGTGCAATAAAGCGCAGATAAATGCTTCTTCCGGATCGGCCTTGTGTTGGATTTTTGCGATCTTTTTGGCCACCAGACCGCACCAAAATGAGCTGATGGTCGCATCTTTCAACTCCCTTGCCGCTGATTTGCTTTTGAAATGCTCGAACAACAACAGGCTAAGGGCCGCCAAACGCACATTGTCATATCCCAGCAGTACCACAGCCCGGGTTATGGTGGTCACCTTTCCGGATACAAAACCGTAAAATGCAGAATTGACCAGTTTGAGCAGTTTGTTGGTTAACGCGTAATCCTTCAGGATGATATTGGCCAGTTCCGAGGCCGATGAGTGAATCGCAGGCTCTGATAATTTTTGATTTATTTCAGTTATATATTTGGAAATGGTGGGGAAGTCTTTGGTGCGGAGAATACGCCGCAGGACCTTTTCCAAGGGAGTGCCCACCCTGGAATCTTTGCCCGCCGACATTTCCGGTTCATTGTGCTGATGTATGGAGCTCAAACGGATAATGCCTCCTCAATATGGGTAAAGCTATCCTGAGTTCTGTTATCGGCCGTTCTTCACGAACCTTGAAATGGCCACCGATCATCGGCTGCATCGATCCAACAGGTAGAAGACGGACTTATAGTAAATCCCGCTGTGCTGGGAGAGTCCGATTTCGCAAGTACGGCTATTGGAGTATCCGGCAGAGCACCTCCCTTGCAAGGATGGCTTCAACCTGGCCAGTGCCGATGCCGTCAGTTCCGGGAAATTGAATCCACGATCCCCGGCCCATCCGCAACAGCTTACATCGTCCGGAAAGATTGAGGCCTCGGATAAGGCACCGGCCACATCATGAAAAACGGTTTCCAAGCCCATCTTACGGCTGGAGCAGGTGATGTGGATGGCCACGGTATCTGAAACGGGTGCAACGGGCAAGGGGTCCAACAGATAATCTCGAATGAACTCAAACGGTTCATAGATCTGCAGCCGCTTGTCCAAAAACTGGCGCATGCGGTGGACACACGGGCCGGTGTCACAAAGCACCGGGTGGCGACCGTTATCCGTCACCGACAACAGCATGGTCTCCAGCGCGTGGGCCATTTGATCCGCCTGGCGCATATAGCCTTTGCTTTCAAAGGGTGTTCCGCAACAATAACCGTTTTTTCGTGGCGGTGTGATAACGCCAAACCCGGCTCTTTTGAGGACCCTTTCGATCACCGTGTAAAGTGGCGTCTTGTCCGGGTCTCCGGCAGCCGGCCCCATGGCCGTGTTGATGCATGAGGGGAAGTAGACGACCTTGGGCAATCGGTTGGATCCATTGGATAGAGGGGATGAAAAGCGGGGAGCGCCGATGCCCCGTGGCATAAAGGGATTCCATGCCGGAATGCGGTTGCCCGATAATGTTCGCGCGGATCGGGCGATCTGCTGCATGGTGTGGGTTCCCAACAATTGATGGCCGAGGTGGGCAACCTTCAACCCGGTGGCCATGAACTTGGTTACCAGGTGATAATGTTGGGCGACCCGGTCTGCCAATTTCTGTCGGTGCGGGGTCGCCGCCAACAGAGTGCGCAGGTGTTTGGTGTGTTCGCCGGTGTTGATCTCAACAGGGCAACTGGCAGCGCACAGGCCGTCTGCGGCGCACGTCTGCTCACCCAGGTATCGATAGTTCTCTTGCATGGCAGCCAGGCGGTCCGGATCTTCACAGGTGGCTTTGAGCCGGGCGATCTCACGCTGCACCACGATGCGCTGGCGGGGGGTCAGGCTCAAATTTTTGGAGGGGCAGACGGCTTCGCAAAAGCCGCACTCGATACACTTGTCCAAGATGGCGTTCGCCGGTGGCAGGGGTTTAAGGTTCCGGACGTGGGTCTCAGGGTCTTCTGTCAGAATAACGCCGGGATTGAGCAAGTTGTGGGGATCGAAAATACGTTTTATCTTCCGCATGAGATCATAGGCATCTGTCCCCCACTCCAACTCCACATAAGGCGCCATATTCCGACCTGTGCCATGCTCTGCTTTGAGAGAGCCATCGTAGTCCTCCACCACCATATGGCAGACATCATCCATGAAGCCCTTGTAGCGCTCAACTTCGGCGGGATCGCTGAAATCCTGGGTAAAAACGAAATGGAGGTTGCCTTCCAGGGCGTGTCCGAAAATGATGGCCCCGTGGTATTGGTGTTTCTTAAACAAACCTTGGAGCGCCAAGGTCGCCGCCGCCAGGTGTTTCAGCGGAAAGGCCACATCTTCGATGATCACGGTGGTACCCACCCGCCGGACCGCGCCCACGGACGGAAACAACCCTTTACGGATGTTCCAAAGCTGGGTGTAATCCGCCACCACATCGGTGAACTGCACCGGCAAAAGGGTGGCGGCACATCGCATGGGTCTGAATTTGGTGAGTTGGCTGAAGGTCCGTCGATCGTCGGTTGCGGTAAGGGGAACACCATCCATGGCCTGGAGCACCGCAGCCACATTCAGCTCCAGCGCATCCTCATCCTCTGCCCGGGTCTCGACCAGCAACGCGGTGGCTCCCGGTGGTAAATCCCTTAGGTATTCGGGGATTCCTTTTTTATTTTCCACCGACCGAAGCGCGGCCCGGTCCATGAGTTCCACTGCGCTGACCGGTGCGGTTTTTAATAAAAAGACCGTACGGCAGGCATCTTCGATATTGGCGAACACCATCAACGCCGAAGCCTTGTGGGGATGCTCCACCACCGTCCGGTAGACGATTTCAGAGATGAATCCCAGGGTGCCTTCGGATCCGATCATCAGGTGGGTGATGATATCGAAAGGGTCGCTATACTCCACAAGGGCATTCAAGCTATAGCCTGTGGTATTTTTGATTTTGAATTTATGGCGAATGCGCCGGGCCAGCGCTTGGTTGCCGCGTACCAGTGCTGACAGAGCGGCTATCTGCTCCAGTATGTGGCCGTGGCTTGTGGCAAAAGCGGCGCGACTGGCGGCACTGGAGGTGTCCAACACGCTGCCGTCAGCAAGAATAATCCGGAGGCTCTCGACGGTTTGATAACTGTTCTGGGCCGTTCCGCAACACATGCCGCTGGCATTGTTGGCGGCAATTCCGCCGATCATGGCCGAATTGATGGAGGCCGGATCCGGTCCGATTTTCATGCCATAAGGTGCCAGATAGCGGTTGGCCTGGCCGCCGATGATGCCAGGTTGTAACCTGATTTTGGCCCCTCCGGCCAAAATCGAGTGGGATTTCCAACCGCTGCCGGCAACCACCAAAATAGAATGGGTGATGGCCTGGCCGGAAAGACTGGTACCCGCCGCCCTGAAGGTCACCGGCAGTTCGAGACCATGGGCATTTTGCAAAAGGGTGATGACCTCCGCCTCATTCTCAGCTTTGACCACCACCTTGGGGATCAGGCGATAGAAGCTGGCATCCGTACCGTAGGCAAGGGTGCGCAACGGATCGCTGACAATCCGCTCTTCCGGAAACCGGTGTCGTATGCTGTTGATGAACTTATCATAGGCGTGATCCGATAGGTGGATGGTCATGAGCGCCTCGCTAACTTGAGTTAACCCCACAGTTGCATAAAAAAGATGGCAAAGCTGATTAAAAACAATTTTTGTTGACTGAAGTTATATCGATTTTCTTATTTTGCAAGATTACTGCCACCGCATTACTTCTCAAAAAGAGACTTGCGTACGATGTTGTTTTGGGCCGCTCCTACCAGAGGTTTCCTTCGTCGCCATGCCCCACCCTATTACTTCTCAATTCCCATGGCGTGTTTATTGCAATTATATCCCAATTAATTATATGGTTATATTGGCAGGCAAATGGCAGATTGTAAAATGAACAACATTGCCGGCAGCGACCGATAGCAAGCCGCATTGCGTCCCATCTGCATTGATGACCTGCCGATATGGTATTATCCTTGTTTCTGAACTTCTGATGGAAATGCAGCCTTATTGGAAGGACCATGACATTAAAACAGTGGATCATAACGATGATGGCAGCGATGAGCATCGGCATTGTCACCCCTGCCTTTGCTAAGAGTGAGAACGCCAAAAAAATCAACCTGCTCTATCTCAACTCATATGAGAACGGCTACCATTGGTCCGATACTATTCTGGACGGTATTAAATCGGTGGTCGGCAAAAGCGGACTCAATATTGACCTGCATATCGAATACATGGATACGAAACTGCGCTATGACGAAAATGTTAAAATGCATCTGTACCACATCTATGCCCACAAGTACCGTAATGTGACCTTCGACATTATTATTGTGTCAGATAACAACGCGTTTGATTTCTATCGACAGTTTCATGGCAATCTATTCCCCGGTGTCCCAACCATCTTCTGCGGCGTCAATGATTTTTCCCCCCAATCCATCCAAGATATGAACCATGTGACCGGTGTTGTTGAATCCTTCGACATTAGAGAGAATTTGGAACTGGCCCAAAAATATCATCCGGAGCGAAAACGTTTTGTGGTCATCGAGGACAACTCCACAACGGCCAAAGCCATTAAGAGTCAAATTCAGAAGGCCTTTGACAGAATGGCGGTCACACCGAAATACGAATTTCTCAAAGCGGTCACCATGGAAAAACTCACCACCGCTGCAAAGGCCATGGCACAAGATTCGGTTTTTTATGTCATCCCTTTTTATATGGATGATCAGAAGGGGCGCTATACCGCCAACGAGGTGGTCAACGCGTTATGGCAAAGTACGGGAGCGCCACTCTACAGTAACTGGAAGTTCATGGTGGGATCGGGTGTGGTGGGCGGCAAGATGATAGATGGATTTGAACACGGCACCTCCGCTGCAACCATGGCAATCAGGGTCCTGGAAGGTCAAGATCCCAAGGAGATCCCCATCGTCAAACCCAATGATGAGTTGTTCATCTTTGATAACAATGTCATGGACAAATTCAACATCGACAGCGACAGCCTGCCCAGCGGAAGTACCATCATCAACCGTAGTGCCTATTTTTTCGAAGTGGACCGTCAGCTCTTCTGGTTTTTGGTGCTGGGCGCCATCTTGGTCACCATCAGCTTGGTTTTCTTAATATTCAACATCTCCGAACGCAAGGCCGCCGAGAGCAGGCTCAAGGATCAGCTGGCCTTTGTGCGCCAGCTGATGAACACCATCCCCATCCCGCTCTACTTTCGCAATGCGTCCGGAAAATTTGCCGGGGTCAATCGCTCTTTTGAAAAGTGGTTTAACATGGATCGGGAACAGATCCTGCGCTCCAATGTCGGTGATATCAGCAGGCGCGGCCTGGGCCAACTGGTCGATGAAGTCGACAATGATCTTCTTGCTGACATCGGTATTAAAACATACGAAAAACGCATTGATCTCAATGGCCGGGGGACCCGAAACGTCATCCTGCACAAGGCCAGTTATACCAACACAAAAGACGACATCGTCGGAATTGTCGGCGCCATCCACGATATCACCAACCGCAAAATAACCGAAGAAGAACTTCGCGAATCCCAACAGATGCTCCAATTGGTTCTGGACAATATTCCCCAGCATGTGCATTGGAAAGACAAAAGTTTAAAATACATCGGCGCCAACCGAAGTTTCGGCAGTTTTTATGGCCTAAAGGATCTCGGAGCGGTGGCGGGCAAAACCGACATCGATTTGATCAAAGACAAAGATGTTGCCGAACTCAGCATGCAAACCGACCGCAAAGTGGTTGAACAAAACAAAGGCGCCTATCATATGCGGTGGACCATTCACCGCAACAAAAATGACAAAGTCTGGCTGAAAGTCAATCGTGTCCCGCTGCATGACCACGCGGGGAAGGTGGTCGGCGTATTGAGCACGGCTGAGGATATTACCCAAAACATCAAACTACAGAATAAGTTGGTTGAATCCACCAAGATGGAAGCCATCGGCACCTTGGCCGGCGGTATTGCCCATGATTTTAACAACATACTAACATCCATTGTCAATTCAACGGAGCTTGCCATCGAAGATGTCCCGGCCGGTACCATGGCAGCGGCTGATCTGCGTCGCAGCCTTAAGGCCGCCCGGCGGGGCAGCCGCCTGGTCAAGCAAATACTCACTTTCAGCCGTGCGGACAAAGAGGGCTTTAAACCGACCCATATTGCGGAAGTGGTGGAAGAGGCCGTCCACCTGATTGAAGCCTCTTTACCACGGAATATCAAAATCAAAACCCGTATTTCCAAGGAGATAGCCATCTGCCAGGCCGACCCCACCCAAATTCATCAAGTGGTGATGAATCTGTGCACCAATGCCTTTCAAGCCCTCGAAGGGCAAGGCGGCACCCTCTCCATTGATCTCCAACAGACCGTGGTCCGTGAAAATCTTGCCGATATACTGGATATTAAACAGGGGCTCTATTTGCAGTTGGTGATTACCGATAACGGACCCGGCATTCCCCTGGGGATTCAAGATAAAATCTTCGATCCGTTCTTTACCACCAAACGACAAGGGGAAGGCACCGGTTTGGGTTTGGCGGTGGTCCACGGCATTGTCAGAGGCCACAACGGCGCCACTCGCGTGTTCAGTACTCCCCAGAACACCAAATTCGAGGTCTTTTTACCCCTGGACGCAGCGCCTGACCTGACTCCAGCGGAAAAAGATCTGGAAATATCCGGTGGAGAGGAATCCATCTTGTTTGTGGAAGATGACGAAGACCAACTCCAGTTGATCCCCAGGGTATTGACGCAACTGGGCTACAATGTGGTCGCCTGCCCGAGCGGGAAAACGGCGTGTCAATCTTTTGAAGATAAAAACAACCGGTTTGATCTGATTATTACCGATTATGACATGCCTGAAATGACCGGCCTGCAACTGGCCGAAAAGGTCGCACGTACCCATCCCGCCGTCCCGGTTATTGTGGTAACCGGCCGCAAAGCCCCTGTGGGAATGGAGACCCAGAGTCTCAATATTAAAAAATTGATCCGTAAGCCTTATAACAAAAGAAGTATCTCCATTGCCATTAGAGAAGTTCTGGACCATGATGGAATTGCCATGGAATCGATAATTTCGCCATAGAGATTGCACCGCCGCCGGCTATGAGTGGACTCGACCCAGGAGTAGGAAAGCCATGCCGAATATCTTGATCATTGATGACGACCCTGAAATCTGTAGCACCATGGAAAGCCTTGTCAGGCGCATGGACTTAGAGTGCCTGACCGCCGCAAACCTCTTCCAAGGGCTAGAAAAACTAGCGGCCCATGACGTGGATGTGGTATTTCTGGATGTTCGCCTGCCCGATGGTAACGGCCTGGCTGCACTACCCCAAATCAAAGAGGCACCATCACACCCCGAGGTCATCATACTCACCGGCAAAGGAGATCCGGATGGTGCCGAACTTGCCATTCAGGGCGGCGTTTGGGACTATTTGGTCAAACCCTCGCCCATCCGGCAGACCCGACTGACCTTAAAACGCGCCATGGCATACCGGGCTGAGAAACAGACCAGGAAAGGATTGGTGGCCCTCAACACCCAGGGCGTCATCGGCGACAGCCCGGCCATGGGCAAATGTTTCGATGTGGTGGCAATGGCAGCAGAAAGCAGTTTCAGTGTCTTGATCAGCGGTGAAACCGGAACCGGAAAAGAACTATTTGCCCGTACCATCCATAAGAACAGCCAGCGTAAAAATAACCGGTTTGTGGTGGTGGACTGCGCCGCGCTTCCGGAGCATCTTATGGAGAGCATTCTTTTCGGGCACAAAAAAGGCGCCTTTACCAGTGCCGTCAAGGATCGCAGCGGACTTGTCAAACAGGCCGACGGCGGCACTCTCTTCTTGGACGAAATGGGTGAGCTGAACCCCAATGCCCAAAAGGTGTTTCTGCGGGTCTTGCAGGAAAGAAAGTTTAGACCGGTGGGCGCCCGCATGGAGATGTCCAGCGATTTCCGACTCATGGCGGCCACAAACCGCGACCTGCCCAAAATGGTGGAAGAGGGGCGTTTCCGGGAAGATCTCTACTACCGCCTTAAAGCCATCTCCCTCAACTTGCCGCCGTTGCGTGACCGTAAAGAGGATATCAAAGCCCTGACCATGTACTACATCAATAGCTTAAGTGAGCGGGCCCAAATCAGCACCAAAGGCATCGATGCAGACTTTATAAGCACCATCCAAGGATACCACTGGCCCGGGAATGTTCGAGAGCTTTTCCACTCCCTGGAACAGGCCTTTGTCGCCTCTGGTGATGAAATGACCATGTTTGCCATGCATCTACCCTCGGATATCCGCATTCGGGTGGCAAGAAACATCATTGGCAATGCATCCCAAAACAATGAAAAACCCATATCCGCTGTAGCACCTGTCAAAGAGGCGTCCCAAAATACACCAACCCTTTTCAGCGATCCCATGCCATCCATAAAGGATTTCAAGGTCCAGATGGAAAAAATCTATTTAGAACACCTGATCAGCCAGTCCGGCGGAGATGTGAAAACCATTCTTGGGATTTCCAAGTTGTCACGCTCCCATTTCTATGCCCTGCTCAAGCGACATGGTGTACCGTTCAAAACATAGAGGCGCCAACCGAAAAGCGCCCCCCTGGGAAGACAAAAGGTATGACCATTATACCTTACCATAACTCCCCTGGAACCACGGAAATCCGAATCAAAAGAGGCCCTGGGGGTCTGTTTTTTCAGACCTGTCCTATTTTTCAGACTAATCCCCGACAAACCTAATAAGAATCTAATTTATCTGTCAATATGGCGTTCGATGGCTTGAGGGAACATACCTTTGATCTCCAAATTAAATTTTCACAAATTTCAGGAAAATCAAATACTCCATAATGTAAAGGTGGTACCTGGCATCCGGCGGCTATGGGGCCAAGGGGGCATTCCCCTGATGTTGTCCGTATTTTAAGACACATGGATGGGGATGGCGGAAACAAAAAGGGCGATCCTAAGATCGCCCTTGTTACCCAAGGAGAGGGGATAATCGTTTTGAGGAGGCCCTTGGGTAAATAAATTATAGTGTGTTGTCGGTGCGCGCAGCTTCCGATGGAGGATACTGCTTCTGTGCGCTCTATTTAATTAAGTGTGTATGATACTATTATCTAACCATATGCCACAGCGGGCAACCAGATGACCACCTGGGGATACAAGGCTACGACCAAAAGACCGATCAGCTGCAGGATAATAAAGGGAATAACTCCCTTGTAAATATCCAGCAGCACAACCTCCTTGGGCGCCACACCCTTTAAGT
>CAJIBC010000435.1_pt1 | contig 12034 bp, 8 predicted proteins | sample 9199231 | NCBI WGS metagenome assembly CAJIBC01 (sample SAMEA7708282, study PRJEB35096) | sediment metagenome | biome: marine neritic benthic zone biome [ENVO:01000025]; feature: sediment [ENVO:00002007]; material: shallow marine sediment [ENVO:03000034] sea grass bed [ENVO_01000059] ...
CAAAGAGCTGAAAGCGTATTATCAGAACGGCGTAAAAGAGTCGCGTGAGAAAATCTTAGCTTCCACCGCAACCGTGAAATCCGATTCCTTGAAGGCGGCACTTAAAAATAGGCAAATCGAATTAGATCTCCGCGCCATTCAGCGTCGTATGGTATACACCGACAAATTAGAGATCCCTATCCAACAACTCAGTTCATCATCAGAAGAACTCCTTTATTTGGAGCGCAAGACCCAGCTCTTAGAGACTCTGCAACAAGGCGTTACCGGTCTCTCCATTGATGAATTTGAAAAAGAGGTTCTGCGAATCGTAGACAAACACCTCAAACGCAGCAATAAACTTTCCATTGATCACATCGATGCAGAGCCACCCACACTGGATTCAATATGGGCGGACATTCGATCCAAGGCGATAACAAAATCCGGCGGGCAGAAGAATATTAACAGCAAGCAGGACAACGTCATCCAACAAGAGATTTGCATGGGCAAATATGACCGTAAATATCTGCTCACCGCGCTTGGGCCTAAATCGGCCGAATGCCTTTCTAAATGGCCGGGGAAAGACCTCTATTTGAATAGTTTGACAAAGTTGCCGCCATCGGTGGCCAAAACCCTTTCCCAATGGCCTGGCGAATGGCTCAGTCTCAACGGGTTGACTGAGTTGCCCACGGAATCGGCCAAGTACCTGTCACAGTGGAAGGGTAAACGACTCTCACTCAATGGTCTTACCCAACTCAGCCGGAAGGCGACCCAACAACTTTCAAAATGGCAAGGAGAGCAACTCGAAATGGTGGGTCTCAGAACCATTGGGCGATGGGAAAACTACGCAACACGCCTCTACTTGTCTGAGAAGTTAAGCAGGAAACTGCAAATTCAGTAATAGGAATTAAAGATGAAACGCTTTTTTACCCGAAATTTAGCATACAATTTGGCCTTAGCCTGCCTGCTGGTCATAAGCGTTGCCGTGACGCGGGCCTCGGCAGACTCCAAATCGGAAGAACTGCAGCGTAAAATCGCAGACATCGCCCTGCTCCGGCAACAATTGGTGGACCGGAAAACCCATGCGGAGGCTATGCATGTAAAGCTCCTTGAGCAACAAGCCGATCTGGTTGCTGAGGTTCGCCTTCTACAAAAGAGCTTCGGATTTAAATCTTACCAGCAGGCCAAACAACATGACAGGGTCCATTACAACATAGAACTTATCCAGACCATATTGGCCTACAATCTGATGTTCACCGATAAAATCAAGATCTATCAGACCGGACATGACAAATTGAATTATTTACACCAACTGGCCGAAGACGACATAAAGATGATTCGAACCTTGAATGATTTTGAAATCGATGCCCTGACCACGCAGATATCACTGGTGATTAATCGATATATCGGACAAGCCCATGTTATTCAGATCGATCAGAAGAGCATCAAGCGCACCCCTGCCAAGATGATTTGGGAAGGCATCGTCAATGGCACTTATTGACGTAGACGCAGGATCTGGAGTCCTTCACCCATATCAATCCCAAAAGTTGAAAAAGCCTAAGGGCTCCAGAGACAAGGCGACCGGAGGTGAAGCCGTATGCCGATACTGCGAACCTTCGGCAACGCAGGATCTGGAGTCCTTAGGCTTTTTCAACCGTGCCCATCATGATACCCGAGTCCGTGGGACCCGCATAGGCCAATCTCTCAATGTTGGACACCCCGGCTTTCTGAAGCATCTGGGTGATTTGCCCTTGGGAGTAGGACTGCCCTTCAGGGGTGGCTTGAAGCATGTTCAAGGCAAAAAGGGCCGGAAAAAGCGGACCGTCCATGGAATCCAAAAGAATAAAATCATGGATAAGGATAATGCCGCCCGGTTCCAGTGTTCGAACCACCTTGGATATGATCTGCTCACATGTCTTGGGCCCCTCGGAATGGAGGATGTGGGAGAGCCAGGCCACATCAAAGCGCCCTCCAATATCCTCTTTGGTATAATTGCCTGGGGAGAAGGATATTCGCGAGGAGAGCCCATGCTGTGCGACGGTTTTCTCAGCATACGGTTGGGTGGTGGGCAAGTCATAGATGACCGCCTCAAGCTTCGGGTTTCGGCTGCAAAATCCAATGGCGTAGGTGCCTGGGCCACCGCCCAAATCCAAGAGTCTTTTGCGGCCTCCCAAATCAATCTCGGCAGCGATTTGGGGTGCTTGCTGAGAGGCGATATTATACATACCCATTAAAAATGCTTCGCGCCTTTGATTTTCATCTTCACGATGAGCGGCACGGTTGCCCACCGGTTTGCCGGACCTGACGGCCCTATCCATTTGGGCCCACGAATCAACCAGATAGTGATGGTGCATGATCATATGCCCGATGTAGAATTCCGAATTTCGATCCAAGAATTTTCTGGCAGATGATCTGTTTTCGTAAACGTCTTCATCCTTTTTGAGCAATCCCATAGCGGATAAAGCGTTAAGCATCAACTTGGTGCCCCTCACATCGGCGCCCGCCTTTGCGGCCACTTCTTCAGCATCCATGGATCCATTGCCGAGCAGGGTAAACAGGTCGAGTTTCACCCCAGTATGAAGGGTGAACACCTGCCAGTAACTCCCTGATAGTTCTATCAGTTTACCGGGATGCCATTTAGGTTCAACCATGACCTCATACTCCTTTCGAACGTCTCCTAGGGGGAGCCTTCTCTCAGGTTAAAAAAACCCATCTTACATCAGCCGATATTCGGCATTATTGCCCACAAGATCACGGCTTGGACGGAATCCTGATAATGCCCAAGACAGAGAATACCGCCGTTCTGTAGTTGAAAGATCGGCCGCTCTTGCTGATCGGTCACAAGATACGCCGCCAATTTCTCTAGAAAAGGCAGATGTCCGACGATCATGCAATTCGATGAGATGTCCAGGGTTTGTGAATAGATTTTGACATCGTCCATGGGGTTGAGCCCCTGGTCGGAACGCACCCCTTTTTTCGGTGCTAAGATGTCACCCATGATTTGAGCCGTCTGAAGCGCCCGTTGCTTTCCGCTGTGCCGGATTTCGGAGATCCCAATGCCATAGCCGGCAGCCACCTGGGCAATGCGCCGGACATCTTCAATGCCTTGGGCGGATAGACCCTTTTGGGGGTCCTGCACCTTTGAAAGAGACTTGCCGTGCTGAACCAAATATATCGCCATATCTTCCTCCCATCTGTCTCGGGGTGTTATTCTATTGGGTAGACATTCATTTTTACCACAGGATGAGAATGATCTGCAATAAGGGTCATGGGGAAAATTAATTCACCGGGGAAACGGTGTATAGCAAACAATGCAAGCAATTATAGCATCATAGTCACTTTTGGATTCCGATTCACACTTGACCCCAAAAGGAGATCCTGGTAGCTTTAATTCACCCGGAAAGCAAGTCCTAATCAGCAACATCCCAGGGTTATCCATAAATTACGTTCCTAATGACACGCTATCCATCTGGTAAGGCATATTCGCAATTGGCACCTTTCGAACTTGGCACAACCAAATCTTTTTTCAGAGCCAAAGATGCAGTTTCGCGTGTGCCAAACAAGTCTTAAAGCAAAGGATTATTGTGGCATGCAGACCATATCATTTAACACGCAGGGGCGAAAAAAAAATTACCCGAAAAGTGGAATCCCCTGGCAACTCACACAACTGGAAACCCTGGCAGATCGGGATAGGCTTTTTCTGCTGATTCTTGAGACGATTCCTGCTGGGTTGCTGATCCAGCAAAAGCCCGGGCAGATTGCTTTTGTCAATCATCGCCTTGCTGAAATGTTAGGCTATCAGACCGACCAACTGGCCGGCAAGCGACTGGATGAAATTGTCTATCTTGAGGACCAAAACGATGTCCGTCAAAATGCCGATAGGGCCATGGCGGGAAAGCCAGCACCAACTCAGTTCACCTTCCGCGTCGCTACCAAAGGCAATAGACTGAAAACCCTGAGAGCTCAGGCGTTTCATGCACCTTGGCATGATTGTCCCTACCTGATTTGGTATGTTTACGATATCAGCCAAACGAAACTTTCCTTGATGCAATCCGAGAAGCACCGGGAGATGTTGTGTACGCTTTTCGATATTGTTCCGATCAGCACAGCGATTGTCACATGGCAAGAAGGACGAATTATAGAAGCCAACCCATCTTTTTTCGAGAATACCGGATACCTGAAAGAAGATATGATCGGACACACCGTTGCCGAAACAGGTTTATGGCCGGATCCTTTAGAGCGTTCTCGTGTTATGCAGATTGTCGGTGACAATGGACTGGTAAAAACTCTCCCGCTTAAATTCAAAATGGGCAACGGTGAAATACACGATTGTATCTTTTCAGCACAGCTAGTGGAATTCAATGATGTGCCCTGTACGCTGGAAATATATATCGATGTGAGTCAAGATACATCATCGGAGCTGGTCTTGACGGATAAAGAGAGTACCCTATCTGAGAAAAAAAGAGAGATTCAGAATCTTAATGCAGCCTTAAAGGTCTTGATCGATCATCAAGAGAGCGAAAAAAAGGATCAACACCACAATTTGGTGACCAGTTTAAAAAAAATGATCTTCCCATATATTGATAGGATCAAGACCGGAGAAATTGACATCACATCCCGTACTTATCTATCGATGATTGAATCAAACTTGAATGATCTTATCTCATCTTTGCCCAATACCCCGGCAAACCAGATGCAGAATCTTACCTTCACAGAATCACAGGTCGCAGATCTAATCCGACAGGGCAAAACAAGCAAAGAGATCGCTGCCATGCTGAATGTATCAACGGCCGCCATATCATTTCACAGGCACAACCTGCGTAAAAAAATGGGTCTTCTGAAGAAAAAAACAACCTTGCGGTCGCACTTGCAATCCCTCAAACAATAGAAGCGAGCCAAGCTGCCTTGAATATTTCATGATAAAATTAGATAGCTAAACCCTCCAGGTAGTTCATCGTCAGCATTCACTAAGTTTCTGATCACCACTGATCCCACTTCTATTCTTGAAGAGATAAATATTAGGTTTTGCCTAATATTCTTCCTCATACATTTCTAATATCAAGAGATATATTCAGCCTACCGATGATGGAAAACATAGATCTGTAGTTCTACTGCCAAGGCAAACACCAGGTTTCCTCCCCCCCGGCCATTGAGTAACAGGTACGTAATATCCAATGTCAAATACCACATATAAGGAGAATTCATAATGGCCCTCACCATTGGTAAGAAATTGGGATTAAACACGATCTTGTTTTCCCTGACCGCAATCGTTCCATTTATAATCTTGAGCATCATGGCGATATCGACGGCAAGGGATTCGTTTATCCACGACAAGTTCGAGCAACTGGTCTCCATCAGGGGGATCAAGAAAGCCCAGATCGAAAAATTCTTTGACGAGCGCAGAGGAGATATGGGGGTCCTGGTCGAAACGGTGGGCACGCTGCGAAAGGAAGCCTTTGACAAGCTGACTGCTGTGCGTGAAGTAAAACGCCAGGCGGTGGAGCGCTACTTCCAGACCATCAACGACCAGATTATCACTTTCTCTGAGGATGGGATGGTGGTTGATGCCATGCGGCAGTTCAGCCGGTCTTTCAAAAACTTTCGCAACGAAAATAATTTGGCAAAGGAGCAAATAAAGGGGATGCGCGGCGAGCTGCTCACCTACTATACGGGGGAGTTCAGTTCGGAATACAGAAATCAGAACAATGGCCGGTCACCCAATGCCGAGCGGTACTTCCGTCAATTGGACGATGAATCCATTGCCATGCAATACCACTACATCCAGGCCAATCGACACCCTTTGGGCGCCAAACATCGGCTTGACCGGTCGGATGATGCATCCCGTTACAGCGAGCTGCATGCCAGGATTCATCCGATCATTAGAAACTACTTAGAAAAGTTCGGTTACTATGACATTTTTCTCGTGGACTCGGATACCGGCGACATTGTCTATTCGGTTTTCAAGGAGTTGGACTACAGCACTTCGCTCATCGATGGCCCCTATGCGCAAACCAACTTTGGTGAGGCCTTCCGAAGGGCCAATGCCGCTACCAACAAAGAGAACGTCATCCTGGTAGACTATGCCAATTATACACCGTCCTATGAAGCACCGGCCAGCTTCATTGCCTCTCCCATCTATGATGGCCACAAAAAAATCGGCGTGGCACTGTTTCAGATGCCCATTGACCGTCTCAACGCCATCATGGGTGAACGAGCCGGACTGGGGAAGACCGGAGAGACGTATCTGGTGGGACCCGACAAGCTGATGCGTTCGGACGCATACCTCGATCCCGAACACCACAGTGTCATGGCCTCCTTTAAAGATCCTGAAAAGGGGAAAGTTGAGACAACCGCAGCAGATGCAGCCCTTGGCGGCAGGACCGGTGCTGAGGTGATCAACGACTATAACGGCAATCCGGTCCTATCGGCCTACGCGCCGGTCAACGTCGGCAGTTTTACCTGGGGCCTGCTGGCAGAGATCGATGTGGCCGAGGCCTTTTCGCCGGTTGATGACAAAGGCGATGCGTTTTTTGCCAAGTACCAGCAGATGTATGGTTATTATGATCTTTTTCTGATCAACCCGGACGGCCATATCTTCTATACCGTGGCAAAGGAGGCCGACTATCAGACCAATATCATCGAAGGAAAATACAGTGGGTCCAACCTGGGCCGACTCGTCCGCCGGGTGACCGGCACCGGGCAATTCGGGATCACCGATTTTGAGCCCTATGCTCCCAGCCACGATGAACCGGCCGCCTTTATCGCCCAACCGGTGGTCTACAACGGCAAAGTTGAGGCCATAGTGGCCCTGCAGATTTCCCTGGAAGCGATTAACGCTATCATGCAAGAGCGGGAAGGCATGGGAAAAACCGGTGAAACCTACCTGGTCGGCTCGGACAAGCTCATGCGATCCGACTCGTATCTGGACCCCGCCAACCATTCGGTCAAAGCCTCTTTTGCCAACCCCTCCACCGGGAAAGTGGACACCCGGGCGGCCAATGACGCCCTTGCCGGCAAAGAAGGCACCGGTATCATCATCGACTACAACGGCAATCCGGTTCTGTCGGCCTACACAACGATAAAAATCGGTGATATCACATGGGCCATGCTGGTGGAGATCGATGAAAAGGAGGTGATCAGCGAATCGGTGGCGGCCGAAAACCTGCTGCGTCGAATTTGGATGATCGGTATTGTCTCCATGATCATTGCAGCGGCAGTGATTCTCATGGGGGTCGTTATCACCGGGAACATATCCAAAACATTAAGGCGGACAACCTACAGCCTCAACGAGGGTTCCGGCCAGGTAGCCTCGGCATCGGGTCAGGTCTCCTCCGCCAGCCAGTCTCTGGCCGAAGGGGCATCCGAACAGGCGGCGTCCATCGAAGAGACATCCGCTTCACTGGAAGAGATGTCCTCCATGACCAAACAGAGTGCCGAAAACGCCCACCAGTCCGACGCACTAATGAAGGAGACCAGTCTGGTGGTGGGGCAGGCCCATGAAACCATGTCCGGCTTGGAGAAATCGATGCAGGAGATCGCCAGCGCCAGCGAGGAAACATCAAAGATCATCAAGACCATCGATGAAATCGCTTTCCAGACCAATCTGCTGGCCCTGAACGCGGCTGTGGAGGCGGCCCGGGCCGGCGAGGCTGGTGCCGGCTTTGCGGTGGTGGCCGACGAGGTGCGCAACCTCTCCTTGCGTGCGGCCGAGGCGGCAAAGAATACGGCCGGTTTGATTGAAAAGACGGTAAAAACCGTCAACAGCGGATCGGAATATGTGTCCCGAACCAGTGAAGCCTTCGGCAATGTGGCCGAAAGCGCGAGAAAAGTCGGCTGCCTGGTGGGCGAAATCGCTACCGCCGCCAACGAGCAGTCCCAGGGAATTGGCCAGGTCAACACAGCGGTTACAGAAATGGACACCGTCATCCAGAAAAATGCTGCCAGTGCGGAGGAATCGGCTGCGGCAGCCGAGCAGTTGAATGCCCAGGCCGAACAGATGACATCAATGGTGGGTGAGTTGACCAAAATGGTGGGCGGAGGCAGAAATGGTGGAAACGATCATCGTGCTGTCCGTGCATGGTCGAAGATTAAGAATATAAAAAATATGTTGCGCTCGCCGGAAAGGCGGGCCTCAATTGATATCCCCGAGGCCCTATCAGTGGAGACAAAGCCTAAACATACGCTTCCTGTTGACCATGGGGATTTTGCGTCTTTTTAACCGGCTCGGTGGTGTAAACACCACCTCTTAAAAGGGGGGGGAATTAATTGGCGGCCATAGGCCGTCAACTGCCGTATATAAACCAATCGCGGATTTTGGGTATTGACAATAGACTTGATTATTACCGGGTAGTCCCCTATATTATACGATCCAAATCGTAGATAGATGACAGCAACAAGGCGTCTATGCATATCGAAAGGATCAACCGATGTCCAAAGAACCTAAAACCCTAAAGGGTTACGTCAAAACGTCAAATATGTATCTTACCGTGCTGGTGGCGGTTTCCGTAGGATTTTTAGGAGGCGTATTTTTTAGCTCTTACAAATCGACCTCCATGGCCCCTGTGGCCTCAGCTCCCGCTGGATCGCCGTCCCCGGGCCCATCCTCAGAGGTGCCGCTGACAAAAGATCAATCCCAAAAACTGGCTGCTCTCATAGAGGCCACTAAAGCGACACCGGACAACATTCAGGCATGGACCCAATTGGGCCATTTCTATTTTGACGCGGGAAAACCGGCCAAGGCCATCGAAGCATATGAAAAATCACTGACCGTGGATGGGAACCGGCCTGATGTATGGACCGATTTAGGCGTCATGTACCGGCGCACTGGAAAACCCAAAAAAGCAATTGACGCCTTTGATCGTGCGCTGGCCATCAACAACCGGCATGAAGTTGCCATGTTCAACAAAGGGGTGGTCTTCATGCATGACCTTAACGACACCAAAGCTGCTATCAGCGCTTGGGAGTCACTTGTGAAAACCAACCCCGGTGCCAAAGCACCCAACGGCCAATTGGTGAGTATCTTGGTTACCGAATTGAAAAAAAGAGACCCTTCGTGATTAATTCTGGGATTGACGCACATGATAAAGGGCCATGATCTCTTCCTGTGAGAACTCAAAAACCGTATTGCAGTAATGACAACGTATCTCAATGGGAAAAGGGCCATTGGTCGCCATCTCCTCCAAGTCATCGGGTTTGAGCATGGCAAGCATGGCACTGATCCGGTCATCATTGCAGTGACACATAAACTCAATTCCACGGCTTGTTAATAATTTCGAATCAAACTGCGCAAAGTTTTCTTCGATCCATTGTTCCGGAAAATTATCTGTGTGGACAACCTCTCCTATGGATGCCAGAGCATGCACCTGCTCCTCGATGCGCGACAATACCGTATCGTCGGCACCCGGCATGGCCTGTAGCATCAATCCGCCAGCCCCTTGGACATCGCCCTTTTGATCAAAACTAACGCTGAGACTAAATGATGTGGGAATCTGCTCTGACTGAAGATAATATACCGTCAGGTCTTTGGCCAGACGCCCGTATTCCATCATGACTTTACCGGTAAATGGGTGTCTGGCATCTTCCAAATACTTGGTCACCGACAGGAAACCCGCACCGAAAAACGGCGACAGATCAAAGCTTTCCAATGGTTTGTCAATGGGAATGGGAACCTGTTTAAGATATCCGCGAACCTCACCAAAAGCATTGGCCTCCACCGAAAGACCTTTGATGGGACCTGAACACTCCACTTGCAACCCCAGACGATCGTTGCCTTTCAGATTTGTCGACATCAAAGCCGCACCCAAATAGGCATGTCCCAGGGTCAACGTTTCCAAAATCCCCAGTTCATGATTCCATCGCATTTCATTGACCATGCGGGTTCCATTGACCACACAGCCACGAAGGGTGCCATCACTCAACACAAAGTTGAACAATCGATCCTTTCTACTAGCAAGGAGTTGTTCTTTTAGGGTTTCGCCGTAGCGTTTTTTCTTTTTCATGGTGTCACATCCGAAAGCCGTCGAGGATAAATAATGAGCCGATCCCCAGGATGAATGGGCCGTTTTAGATCAAGACGATTCCAAATGAGGATGGCGGCCAACGGCACCTCAAATTTATCTGCGATTTCAGAGAGGGAATCGCCGTTTTGAACGATGTAAATCCGTTGCCGAAGAGTTTTACTGTATTTAGCAGCCAATTTATCGAATCGATCATTGAATCCCTTGGCTTTTCCCGACGGCACATTGATTTGGAGATGTCCGGCTTGGACATAGTGCCCGCGCAAATGGGGGTTCAGATCTTTGATATTCTTAAAATAGGTATTCGCAGCCTCGGCGATCAATTGGATCGGGATTTCTTGGAAACAATCAACCCCCACCGTATCAAAATGAATGGGCTTGTAGCGATCTTCAGATTGGATGGCAAAGCCATAAGCCTCCGGATCTGTAAAAATCAACTTTATGGAGAGCAAACGAAAAATAAATCTCTGTGTCTCTAAAGGGATATATAGATGGTAGTAATTTTTAGTATCTTGCTCCATCACCTCGGCCGCCAGCCCCTCTTCCCCCATGTTGTAGGCCGCCAGAGCGAGCGCCCATGAGTTGAATTTTTGGTGTAGCGCCTTTAGGTATGCCAGCGCGGCAGGCGTCGACAGATGGAGATTGCGCCGTTCATCAATGAACCGATCCACTGTCAGGCCGAATCTTCGAGCTGTTTCTGGCATCAGCTGCCAGAATCCAACCGCCCCCTTGGAAGATCCGGCATGGGGGCGCAGGGCGCTTTCCGCCACCGCCAGATATTTTAAGTCATCCGGCAATCCAAGCTCTTTTAACTGCTGCTCGATAAACGGAAAGTAGCGTGGCGACCTTTTGAGCCAGAGCACCACCTGGGGTCGATCCCAAAGCGACAGCAGCATCTCCTTTTCAAAGCGTTCTCGTACTGGCACCACCTCCAACGGAACGGCTTCATCACAAAATGTCATATCGCCCGGCAGTTTCATTGCATCAATCAACGATCTCTCCTGGGCCCATACCGCCATATGGGAGGCAAGCACCACCGCTAATATGAAACACACCACCGAGACACGTCGATGGTTATCATCTATGCGATTAAGATTCATTCATATCCTTTTTTCCGGAAGATGGGGCGGTACCGCGATCCCATCGAATGTATCATTGAGCCTTTTCCATTTTGGGTCGCTATCAAAAAAAGCGTCCACAACATCTTCATAATGCTGGACATTTCGTGATTTATTAATTTTTTTTTGAAGAGCCTTCCCCTCTTCAATTGATTTCACAAAATAAGACCATAACCCTTTCATTCGATTGAGCAAATGGGAGGGACCGTAAAGCTTGCGAGCATACCTAGCGTACAAGGCATCATGAAATTGCCTGAACAGCAGACTCTTTTCACCCGGATCCGCCACCTGGCCTTTAATGGCGCTGCACAGGAAGGGATCGGATACAGCTCCCCGGCCGATCATCCATGCATTGATTCCGGGAAATCGACGCTGCAAACGGTTAAAGCTTAAAGGGTCAACAATGTCGCCATTATACACAACATAGTGCCGGCACAGGTCCAGGCATTGCTCAAAAATATCAAGTTGGGGTACGCCTTCATACATCTGCACCCCGGTTCGCGGGTGAATTATCACCTCTTTCAGGGGATACCGGTTTAATATAGGCAGTAATTCAAAAATTTCATCTTCCCGATGCCGCCCCAGACGCATTTTGATACTGAGTTGATGGGGCATGGCCCCAAGGACCTTGTCTAAAAAGCGTTCAATGGCCTCGGGATTGGAAAGCAAGCCGGAACCTCTGCCCTTCTTGGCAACCATGGGGTATGGACATCCCAAATTCCAATTGATGGTATCGTATCCCAAGTCCCTCAATGCCATGGCCAAGGGTAGAAAATTTTCAGCCCGTTTGCTCATGACTTGGGGGACCACCGGCATTCTCCGATTATTTTCCGGCAAGACCTCTTTGAGGAGGGAAGGTTTGACGCGGAGACCGGAAGTGGTGCTGAGAAAGGGGGTGACCGCCCGATCAACGCCGCTGAAAAA
>CAJIBC010000391.1_pt1 | contig 12032 bp, 8 predicted proteins | sample 9199231 | NCBI WGS metagenome assembly CAJIBC01 (sample SAMEA7708282, study PRJEB35096) | sediment metagenome | biome: marine neritic benthic zone biome [ENVO:01000025]; feature: sediment [ENVO:00002007]; material: shallow marine sediment [ENVO:03000034] sea grass bed [ENVO_01000059] ...
AGGTCATTGCCCATATTCTCAACCAGAAGGAGATCGCAGTCAATATCATTGTTCAACCTCACCGGGCAGTTGCTCTGCGAGTAGATATGCTCGGGACGTAATCCAAACACAACTTCTTTGCCGACATAAGCCGCGGCTTTGCGGCCCGTGCGTTCCGGAATATCAATTCTCATAGACCCTATTTTCACGTGGTAGGTGCTATTGGAATTAAACAAACGTGCCGGAAGTAGATTCATAGCCGGCGAGCCGATAAAACCTGCCACAAATAGATTGGCCGGCTTGTGGTATAGATTGCCGGGTGTATCCAGTTGTTTGATCCGGCCGGCCTCCATCACGCAGATGCGATCCCCCATGGTCATGGCTTCCACTTGATCGTGGGTGACATAGATCATAGTCGATTCCAGTCTATTGTGAAGCCTGGAAATCTCAGCCCGCATCTGCACGCGCAGTTTGGCATCCAAGTTGGACAGCGGTTCGTCGAATAAAAAAACTTTAGGGTGCCGGACAATGGAACGTCCGACTGCCACACGCTGCATCTGGCCGCCGGAAAGTTGCCGGGGTTTACGATCGAGGATGGCGGTAATATCTAAAATTTCAGCCGCCTCATGGACTCGTCGGCGTATCTCTTCTTTGGGTGTTTTGCGCAGCTTGAGCACAAAGGCCATGTTTTCATATGCTGTCATATGCGGATAGAGCGCGTAGTTTTGAAACACCATGGCAATATCGCGGTCTTTGGGTGGGATATCATTGACCAGCCGATCTGCGATCCTGATTTCACCGCTGGTGATATCTTCCAGGCCGGCAATCATGCGCAAGATTGTGGATTTTGCACAGCCGGAGGGACCGACCAGGACCATAAATTCACCATCGTCAATCTGCAGGTCGATGCCATGAACCGCCCGAAAGCCATTGGGATATATTTTTTCAGCCTTGTTTAAAATAACACCAGCCATAAAGTCTTTTCCTTTGTTCTAACCTTTAGCGCCTGTACTGGCGATGCCTTCAATGAACTGCCGTTGTCCAACCAGAAACAACAGCAGTACCGGTGCGGTGACAAACAAAACCGCCGCCATCAACAAGGTGTAGTTGGTCGTAAATTGGTCTTGAAAAACCGTCAGCCCCAGTTGTACGGTGCGCATGGCTTCTGAACTCGTAAATATCAAAGGCTTAAACAAATCATTCCATTCAGCGATAAAGGTAAGCACAAAGAGGGTGACCGCAGGTGACCGGGAAATCGGCAGAATTATTTTCCATAAGGTCTTCCAGCGAGATGCGCCGTCAATTTTGGCGGCTTCTTCTATGGAGATTGGAATGGCTTCAAAATGCTGCTTGAACAGGAAGATGCCGAAGGCATTGGCAAGTGTCGGTACGATTAACGCTGCATAGGTGTCGATCCAGCCGATTTTACTGAACATGATGTAGATGGGCAGCACAAGCAGCTGGTAGGGAATGATGAGGGTCGCCAGGGTGACGCCGAAGACAATCGGTTTACCCTTGAAATTCAAACGTGCAAAGGCATACCCGGCCAATGCCGAGGTAAAAATCTGGCCTAGGGTCACAGCCAGCGCCACGATCAGTGAATTGATAAACTGCCGCGCAAAATTAGTGGCCATCCAAGCATTCTTAAAGTTTTCCCAATGCCAGCCATCGCTGGGCAAAAACGTAAAACCCGTACGGACTTCGATGTCGGTTTTAACGGCTGTAAAAAAAATCCACACCAGCGGAAACACAAATACCGTGGACATTATTAGGCACAACAGGAATTTCAACATTAAAATCATTTGATGCTGTTTCATATTTGCTCTGCCCCAACACTAGTGGATTTCGTTTTTGACAACCTTAAATTGAATATATGTCAATACCAGCACAATCAATAATAGCGCAATCGCAGCTGTCGAAGCATAACCCATTTCGAAATATCTAAAGGCTTTTTCATAGATATAATATACAAATACAGTCGTAGAGCCTACCGGGCCGCCTTTGGTCATGGCGAATATTTGCTCAAAGGCACGAAACGAAAAGATGATGCGTACTACGAGAATAAAAAAGGTTGTCGGCATCAACAGCGGCCAGGTGATTTTCCAAAACGTTTGCCAACTGCCTGCGCCATCGATGCGGGCGGCTTCATAATAGCTTTCGCTGATATTATTTAAACCCGCCAGAAACAGAATCATGTTGTAACCGGCGTCTTTCCATATGGTCATCACGATAACCGAAAACATGGCGTATTTGTCATCCACCAGCCAAGGCATTTTAGTCAAACCAATTTTTTCAAGCATCAGATTCAGAACGCCGAAATCGTAATTGAGCAGCCATACGAATACCAAGCCTGCGGCAACCAGTGATGTCACCACCGGCGCAAAGAAAATGGTTCTGAAAATATCCCGGCCCATGAGGTGTTTCTGGATTAACAGGGCCATTGCCAGTGAAATCGCCATTCCCGTGGGTACCGAACCGACGATGAAAACAAAGGAATTTTTAACCGTCTGCCAGAATTCCTCATCTTCAATGAGCGTCCGGTAATTCTGAAACCCGACAAAAGTTCTCTCGCCCATTCCATCCCAACTATAAAAGCTGTCGCAAATCAGGCGCACAGTTGGATAAAAGACAAATATGCCCAACAGGATTAGCGCCGGGGCAAGATAAAGCCAAGCCGATATATGCTCCTGGTCAATCCAGGCCTGTATTGTTTTCATAGCTATTGTAAGTATCTCGTCGCCTTCACGGCTGCATCATTCAATGCTTGCTCGGCAGGTTTCTTATTAAAGAAAACAAGATCGGCAGCCTTTGAAAAGACGTCGGACACCTTTTGGTATGACGGAATACTCGGCCGTGCTTTTGCATATTGCATTTGATCCGAAAAGGTCTTTACAAAAGCATTCTTTTCCAGGAAAGTTTTGTATTTTGGATCGCTGGCAGCGCTCTTGCTGATCGGCAAATAGCCGGTTTGCATGGCCCAATCCACTTGAAAATCAGGTGAAGCGATAAACTTGCACAGCTCCCAGGCGGCCTTCTCCTGGGACTGGTTGGATTTGAACAGGTAGAGGTTCTCCCCTCCCAGATCGGTGGCATGCACTTTTCCTTTGGGGAGGAAAACTGCACCGTATTTTACATTATTTTGGGATTGCAGCGCGTTTAAATTCCAGGGACCACAAATCATCATGGATACGCGGCCGGCGACAAAATTGTCAATCTTGTACCCGGCCCCCACCTCGGACCATTTGGCGCATTTCTCTTCATTGACCAAGCTGCTCAGGTATTCCAAGGCCTCAACTCCCGCCTGGGAATTAAAAATGGCCTTGTCCCCTTCGGAGGAGACAAGATCGCCACCAGCCTGCCACAGAAAAGGCAGCAGGGTGGAAAAGGTCAGCCACTCACCCGTGCCGATGGACAACTCCAGGCCGTATCGATCCTTGGTGGTCAACTTTTTGGCATAAGTTTTAAGATCCTGCCATGTATTCAACCCGTTGGGATCTAGACCGGCTGCTTTAAAGTGATCTTTATTGTAGTAAAGCGCCACATTGTTGGCAGCAAAAGGAAAGGTCCATATGGCGCCCTGGTAGCTTCCCCCCTCCCACAGTCCTGGGTAGATATCCATTTTATCGAACGACGGATCGATTCTCAAAAAATCATCTATCTTGACCAGTTTGCCGGTTTCAGCCATCCGACCGGTGTTCATCGGTCCCCACCACATGATATCGGGAGCTTTGTTCCCTGCGACAGCCGTCATTATTTTACCATTGACCTGGTCGGCCGCACCATAATGTACCAGTTCGACCTCAATCCCTGTTTTCTTCTTGAACAGGGACATCTTCTCATTAAGGACCCGAATGCTCTCAGGACTTTCAATGCCATGCCAGAAAATTAATGATGTGCCCGCAACCGCCTGACAAACAAAGGTTGTCAGGATAAATAGCGAAAGCGCAAACCACTTGATTCTCTTCATTCTTAACCTCTTTTCTCCTAATCCCAAATCGGGTTAGATCGTCGGGGTAAAGGTGGCTTTGTACAACGTATCCTATAAACGACCGCTGGCAGTTGGTGAAGGTTCACTATCCAGGTAAACCGCTCCAGCTTCTAATTGCAAGGCAAAATTATTATTTATGCTGTATCTAGCACGGCCGCCGTAAAACAGACAGGCAGGTAATGATGAATATGGACGCGGTGGTAGACCGGATCGTTAAGACCATGCAACCTGACGAGTTGGAAGGTAAAAATTTTCGGTGTGATTGTTCTTTCTGAAGGGCTGGCTGAGTACCTGTCCGATGACTCCATCAAAGATATAGATTAGGGCGATAGCCCGGATTACTGGAGACCTGGGAGAATTTAAATTAAATAATCCGGACTATCAAATCGAATCTGAGATCTATCAGAACGGTAGCGTGCCTGCAGCCATGAGCCAGAATGCCGGGATCCAGAGCCCCACCGGAACCCAGATAATAAGGGACCAAGCTACCACTCCTGCTCCCAACTTGCCGTGAAAGGCCAGCCAGACCTCAAAGGTCAGGATGGCATACCCCAGGCAGGCCATGGCCAGATACATGCTCTTGCTGACAAGCTGGGAACCGTCCTCGAGCACCGGGCCGCCTGTGAAAAACAGCAGCATGTAAATGGTGGAAATCAGTGCCACCGTGAGGCTTACATTGCCCACTGAGCGCAGATCTTCCAGTCCGGCCAGCAATGCGTAGGCTACGCAGCAGTAAAGAATGCCGTGGGCAAAGAGCAGGCCGCCCGTAAAAGCATCTTTGAAGACCGCTGTTTGAATAATCGCCCCCAAGACTACAACCACACCGACGATCCCCGTGGCTACTCCGGTGCCCTTGGCTTCCCCTTTGCCCAGATTCAGCAGGGCGACAGGCAACCACATAATTGCGATTAGAACCAATAGTGCCGTGGTCATTCGTTCCTCCTTCCGATGAGTGTAATGCAATTTACATTGGCCCCTGGCTGAAGTACGAAGCGTGTACGAAACCTTGCCAATGCGCAAACTACCAACCCCTTTACAATATAATTAACCTCCGATGCGCGACATGCCGCGTTGTGCGCACCAATTAGTATGCAGGTCCGGTGCGTGAAGATTGATCTTGGCCCCGACCGCCGCTTGAATAAGATCAATCAATGCTGCCTGGTCGCAGCCGGCCCGCAACTTGTTCCTTATGTCGATTTCCTCATCCCTGAGCAGACAGGGACGTAATTTGCCTTCCGGCGTCAGCCTAAGGCGATTGCAGGTATTACAAAAGTGGTGGCTGACGGCACCGATAAGGCCGATCTCTCCCCGGGTCGTTCCAAGTTGGTAGCACTTGGCCGGGCCGTCGGATGCAAGGCGACCCAGGGGATGCAGATCGATCTCATTTTCCAGGCGCCGGTATATCTCATCGATGGAAACGAACTTGTCCGCGCGCCACTGTTGACGGCAGCCGATGGGCATAAACTCGATAAAGCGCACCGTCAACGCCTCCTGCATGGCCCAATGTCCAAAGTCTTCCAGTTCATCATCGTTAACCCCGCCAATGACGACCATGTTTATTTTTAGGGGATTCAATCCAACACTGCGGGCCATGGCGATTCCCCGCATCACGCGCTGAAAGTGGTCCCTTTTGGCGATTTTTTGAAACTTCATCGGATTCAGGGTATCCAGGCTGATATTCACTCGCCGCAGACCGGCCGCATACAGTGACGGCGCCAGATCCTCAAGCAATACGCCATTGGTGGTCAGCACCACTTCTTCAACGCCATCCAAAGCAACCATCTCACGGATGAATTCGCAAATTCCTTTGCGAACCAATGGCTCGCCCCCAGTGATGCGAAACTTTCGAAATCCCGTCTTTACGGCCGCCGCAACGATGGTAAGAATTTCTTCATAGCTAAGTATCTCGCTATGTCTGAAAAGCTGAACATCATCATGGGGCATGCAGTAAAAGCAACGCTGGTTGCACCGGTCGGTAATGGAGATCCGCATGTAGTCGACGCCGCCTGAACGGTGCCTGTCCTTTTCCGCCAAAAGCTACTCCTTCATCAAACGCCGGACTACTGAATTCTGTTCAGATGAAGCCCTGAGAGAAAAAATTGTTTTCAACCTGCCTTTAGGGACACAACTGCAAAAATCACACCATTATTTTCAATACTTCTTTTCAACATCGGCGTCATTGGTTTTTTAATTGATAAGCTAATGGGTTAAAGCATACCGGAGAGATGCGGGGGTGCTTGTTCGGTCTTACTTTGAGTCCCATTGGGAACGATCGCCGATCCAATTTCACCCCAATCGGCCCCAAACTGCTTTTATGGCGGATTAACAAGGGATTATGTTTGCGCCACCCATGGCCGATGGGGCTTTTTTCCCCTTTACGCGAACCTGCGAACCCAGGATTTTCGATAAGACTTGATTCTTAATCCTCAATTTAATAAGTTCGATTTGCCTGTCGTGCCCCTGGGGCTAAATAGTTCACATTTTAGAAATAGCATTAATTTCATATACCTACAGGTTATCTCATCAAATGAAAAAAACGCTCGCAACAGTGATTGTGATGGCCGGTCTTCTCGCACTGGGCGGTTGCACGCCTCCTGAAAAAAAGCAGGCCGTTGAAACCGCTCCCCGTGCCGTAAAAGTTGAAACCATCGCCAGCCGCGATCTGCCAGTTATGGTCCAATCCGCCGGGCGGCTGGCCCCCAATCGGGAAGTGGTTCTCTCGGCGCAAGTCTCCGGGATCCTGATACAGTATAATGCCGACGTGGGGGACAAGGTGTCCACCGGCGCATCCCTTGTAGAACTCGACACCGCCGACTACACACTGGCGTTGAACGAGGCCGAGGCCAACCTGTTGGCCGCCCAGGTCAAACTTTCGTCGGCTAATAACACCTTCGTGCGCGCCAAGCGTCTCCTGCCGGACAAGGCCATCACGCCGGAGCTCTATGACCAGACCGAAGCGGAGTACAGGTCTTCCGAAGCCCTTGTGGCGCAGCTCAAATCCAGAGTTGCCCTGGAACGGCGACGGCTGGATAAAACCCGTATCACTGCGCCGTTCGACGGATATGTGACCAAAAGGCCGGTGGAGATCGGACAGAATGTTGCCATCGGCGATCCGATGATGTGCGTGGCGGACATGAAGACCATGCGGGTGAAAATCTATATCAGCGAGATGGATTATATACATCTCGATAAAAGCGATCCGGTGGCCGTGACGGTGGATGCCTTCTCCCAAAAGGAGCTGGTCGGTCATGTGGACAAGATCGGCATCCAGGCGGATTCGCGCACCAACACCTTTGAAGTCGAAATCCTGGTGGACAATGCGGATTTCAGGTTGAAGGCCGGCCTGACAGCCCGCGTCACCATCCGGACCGATGTCATTGCCGACGCGGTCATGATATCGCAGAACAGCGTCATTTTCAGGGAGAATAAAAAGGAAGTCTTCATCGTCGAGGATGATCTTGCAGCAGCGAGGCAAATCAAGCTGGGGCGCGTGGACGGCTCACAGGTACACATCCTCGAAGGCCTGGCGCCAGGTGACAAGCTGGTCATCGCCGGCGGTCAGTACCTTAAGCCGGGTGACAAAGTGGCGGTGGCGCCGTGAGATTCTTTCCGTTCGTTCTTAAACGCTGGCTTATTTTCGCCCTGCTGGTGATCGCGCTTCCGGTTGTGGCGGGGATCTTTGCCTATCGGTCGCTGCCCAAGGAGGGCGAACCCGAGATATCGGCACCGGTGGCCATCGTGGTGACCCTCTTTGCAGGCGCCTCGCCCAGCGAGATTGAAAGCCTGGTCACCAACCCCCTGGAAGAAGAGCTCAGCGATCTTAAAGATGTCAAAGAGATGCGTTCCAATTCAGCCGAAGGGGTGTCGGTCATCGTTATCGATTTCCAGGCCGAAGCCGATCTGGAGCGCTCTTTGCAGAAAGTGCGCGAAAAAATCACCGATGCCCGCAAAGAACTCCCCGAAGAAGCCCAAGACCCGGAGGTGACCGAAGTCAGCTTTTCGGACATCCCCATCATGATCGCGTCAGTGGTCGGCGATGTCGATCCTGTCATATTGCGCCGGCTCACCGAAAAGGTGGCCGACGAGATCGAGCTCATGCCTGATATTCTGGCGGCGGAAGTGGCCGGCGGCCTGGTCCGAGAAATCCAGCTCTACCTCGATCCCCACCGGCTGAACCAATACGGGCTGACCATCCTGGATGTCTATAACGCCGTAAAGCAGTCGGACATCAACATCCCCGGAGGGCAGGTCAATGTCCAAGGCCGCAGGCTGTTGCTGCGGACGCTCACCGAAATCAAAAAGGTGGACGACTATGCCAAGGTGCCGCTGATTCGCCAGGGGGATCGGGTGGTCTTTCTGGGGGATGTGGGCAAAGTGGTGGACGGCCATTCCGAAGAGATCAGCTACTCGCGGGTGAACGGTGTCAACTCGGCCTCCATCGCCATCAAAAAGCGCAGCGGGGCCAATATACTTGAAACCACCTACAAAGTACGCGACAAGCTCAAGGCGTTGGAGGCCTCATTTCCCGCCGGTGTCTCCACCACCATCACGGCAGAAAAGGCCAAGTTCATCAAACAGGGCTTCGACCAGATGAACAACTCGGCCGTGGTGGGTCTGATCATCGTCATCCTGGTGCTCTATTTCGCCATGGGGCTGCGAAACTCGGTGATCACCGCGTTCTCCATTCCGCTGTCGCTGCTGCTCACCTTTGTCTTTTTAAAGGTCTTCGGCCTGTCCAACAACGATATGGTCCGATTCTCGCTGGTGCTGTGCATCGGCATGTTGGTGGACAATGCCATCATCGTGGTTGAAAATGTGTACCACCACTACCAGCTGGGCAAAGACCGGGCCACGGCCGTCATCGACGGCACGTCCGAGATTGCCATGCCGGTGATCTCAGCGACCTTGACCACCATGGCGGCCTTTCTGCCCATACTGCTGATGACCGGTGTGACCGGCGAATACATGGGTTTTCTACCCAAGACCGTGACCATCGCCCTGTCGGCGTCGCTGGTCGTGGCCCTGATCGCCAATCCGCTGATCCTGAGCATGCTCATGAAGCGCACGGTCATAGATGGCCGGATTGTGCGTCCCGAAGAGGATCTCAAGGGGTTGAAAAGGCTATACGTGCGCAGCGTCTCATGGGCCTTGAACCACCGATTCCGGGTGATCTGCATCATCGCCCTGAGCCTGGTGCTGGCCGTCAGCCTGCTGGCCTTGAAACTGGTCAAGGTCGAAATGTTCCCGGATGCCGATTTCGATTATATTTACATCACCGTCGAGACACCGCGGGGCACCGAAGTCGATCTCACCGACGCGGTGGCCCGGCAGGTCGAACAATTGGTGTCGACCCATGTGCCCGAAGCGGTGCAGGTGGTTTCCACCATCGGCCAACGGGGCCAGAGCGCGTATGAATTCTCCTTTGGCACGGGAACCATCAGCCATTTCGCCGAAGTCACGGTGGAACTCAAAGACGGCAAGGAGTTTGCGCGCCCATCCCACCGCCGGATCCAGGAGCGTCTGCGTCCCTACCTTGAAAAGATACCCGGCGCCGATATCCGCTTTCGACCCATCCAGTGGGGACCACCGACGGCCGCCCCGGTGCTGGTCAAGATCATCGGCCCCGACATTGCCGCGCTGCGCAGCATCACGGCCCGGGCCAGAGGCGTCATGGAGGGGGTGGACGGTGTGGTGGACATCAAGGATGACTTTTCGGATGCGGCACCGGAACTGCGCGTGCAGGTGGATCGCGACAAGGCCGCCGCCATGGGCATCTCCCTGGAAGCGGTGGCCGTTACCCTGCGAGGCGCCACGGCCGGTCTGGACATCCGGGAGTTTCGCGATGAATTGGATGTCTCCAAGAAGTACGATCTCAAGGTACGCTTTTCGCCGCATTCCAGAACCAGCCCCGCCATGCTGGACCATGTCAAACTGCACTCCGACACCGGTGAATTGGTACCGCTGTCCACCATTGCTACATTTACCCAGGGCAAGGGATTGAACGGCATACGGCACTCCGACCGGCGCCGGATCGTCAGAATCTCGGCCAACAACCGGGGACGGTCAGCGGTGGAGATCACCCAGGAGCTGATTACTAAACTCAACCAGGTTGAACTGCCCGCCGGCTACAAATTCGACTACTCCGGCGAATACGAAGAGACCGCCGAGTCCTTCGAAAGCCTGGGGCTGGCCTATATCGTGGCGGCCATTCTGATCTTTACCCTACTGGTGTCGCAATTCGACTCCCTGGCCCAGCCCTTTGCCATCCTGACCTCGTTGCCGCTCTCCATTGTGGGCGCCATGGTGGGACTTTACGTGACGGGCAACGATTTTTCCATCATGAGCTTCATCGGGCTGGTGGGTCTCAGCGGCATCGTGGTCAACGACTCCATTGTCCTGGTGGATTGCATCAACCGCATGCGCCGATCAGGTCTCAGCATGTTTGACGCCATCGTCGCCGGCGGCCAGCAACGCCTGCGCCCCATTATCTCAACCACCGTGTCCACCGTGGGCGGCATCGTGACCCTGACCATCACCGACGAACTGTGGGAGGGTCTGGGCGTGGTGATCATTTTCGGCATCTGCTTTGCGACGGTGCTCACCCTGGTCGTGGTGCCGGTGATGTATTCGCTTTTCGAAGGAATACGCTACTATATCATCTCCGCCTTTCGCGGTCCCAGATGGACCGAAGCCCCACAGGGCTCCAGCTACTATTTTTCACGGCGCCGGTATGCGCGCCTCGCGTTGGGTCTGGTCATCGGGGTTCAAATGGTGGTACTCGCGGCGGGGTGCTATTTCATGGTTCCCACCACCATCGGCACCATCGCCCAGACCTCTTTTCAGGCGCCCACCCTGCTGAAGCTGGCCATCGAAATCACGGTGTTCGGTCTGGAGATGCTACTCAAAGCCATCGGCATCATGGCGCTGCTGCTGCTTCCCACATGGATCGGACTGGTCTATGTGATGGCCAAACGCAGCCGCGAAGGGTACTACGTGGACATCACCCCGGATGGGGTGACCATTGGAAGTCCGGTGGACCGCTTTTTCATTAACGCATCCGAAATTACAAAGGTCCGCACAAACCGATTTTTTCCGAAAATTCCCACCATCAGCATCTACAGCGGCAGACGACGTACCAATCTACGCAAGTTGGTGAAAACCAATGGGGCACCGGAAAAAAAACCGCTTGGATCGTGGCTGAAAGGCAAAGCCCCATCGCGCGCAGAAGTGCAGGAAGGCATGCTCAGCCTGAAACAATCCCTGGAAACAATGCTTGGGGAATTCGGTAATCAGAATTCGAAACAAAATATTTGACTGTTCACGATTGTTTTGTTAGCGTCGATGCTGATTCACGTTTTAAGATCATATCTCTTCCAATTCTTCTTTCTTGATCAAAGTGATCACGTTCCAGATCCAAGCTTGTAATTACGTTAATAGCACCGAAATATTGGGCACTGGCGATCTCCTGAAGAGTCCACAGTCGACACCGTTCCTGATTTCAAGGGTTGCAGACAGGGATAATTTTATAAAGGAGGGGCAAACATGAAAAAATCTTATCTGTATTTGTTCATTGCGATGCTCATTCTGGCTGGCATGGCTGGCATGGCGCAAGCTAGCCTTGTGTCATACACTTTCATTGGCTACATCGACGATGGCTATCGCCAGGGCGATTATGGTACCGGAAGTTTTTCTTATGATCCTACTCTCTTATCAGGCGGCGTTGAAAGTTTAGATCCAGCAGATGAAATAACTGTCACATTTTCTTTTGACGGCCAGCTTTTTTCCCAAACAGATGATTCTGAATTCGACGAATTCCCCATAATAGAATTTGATGATTTTGAACCGGTCTATCTGGATTTTCTTCTCGTCAATGGCATCAACGGCGTCGGGTTTAACGATAATAACCTATTGGATATATCCACATCTGATCTTATTGCTTCGAGCGCAGGTTATAACTTTGAAACTGTATTAACGGCTACTCCTGTTCCAATCCCGGGCGCAGTATGGTTGCTGGGATCAGGGATCATAGGGATAGCCGGGTTACGCAGAAGATACAATCGTTAAG
>CAJIBC010000022.1_pt1 | contig 11856 bp, 7 predicted proteins | sample 9199231 | NCBI WGS metagenome assembly CAJIBC01 (sample SAMEA7708282, study PRJEB35096) | sediment metagenome | biome: marine neritic benthic zone biome [ENVO:01000025]; feature: sediment [ENVO:00002007]; material: shallow marine sediment [ENVO:03000034] sea grass bed [ENVO_01000059] ...
CAGTATCGGAATGGGAGAAATCGTGCATGCCGCCAACCGGGGAGAGAAATTCACCACCATTTTTATCAATAATGCCGTCTATGGCATGACCGGCGGACAGATGGCGCCCACCACCATGCCCGACCAGCGAACCACCACCTCTCCTTTTGGGCGAAAACCCGATGAGGTCGGCATGCCCATTCGGGTTTCCGAATTGTTGGCTTCTTTGGCTACGCCGGGTTTTATCAGCCGTCAGACCGTGATTAAACCAAAATATATTAAAAAGGCGAAAAAAGCGATTAAGCAGGCCTTTGGTTACCAAATGGAGAACCGCTGTTTCTCCTTTGTTGAAATTGTCAGTACCTGTCCCACCAATTGGGGTATGACACCTGTTGACGCTTTAAAGTGGAGCGAAGATACATTGCTGCCTTACTTTCCATTGGGGGATTTTAAAACACCGGAAGAATCATGATGAATATAAAGGCACACGGCCGAAGGTAGGAGCGTTTATGCAAAGTGAAGTCATGTTTGCAGGATTTGGAGGGCAGGGGATTCTGCTCAGCGGTAAAGTTTTGGCGCATGCCGCCATGGAGGAGGGATTTGAGGTGGCATGGGTGCCTTCTTACGGTCCGGAGATGCGCGGTGGAACGGCATATTGCACTGTTGTGATCAGCGATCGGCCCATTGGATCCCCCATTATCAAGAATCCCATGCACCTGGTCGCCATGAATCTGCCATCATTGGAGAAGTTTGCTCCTATTGTTAAGCCCGCTGGTGTTATTCTCGTCAATTCTTCCTTGATTCCCATTGAGGCGGGGCGCGAAGATTGCGATGTTTTAAAAGTCGCGACAGTTGACATCGCCAAAGAGCTGGGTAATGCCAAAGCGGCTAATATCGTGGCACTTTCGGCATTTGTGGCGCGATCCAAGGTGGTCACTGTGGATACTTTGAGGCATTGCGTAGAGAAAGAATTCGGAAAAAAACCCAAACTGATTCCCCTGAATCTAATGGCGGTGGACGCCGGCGCAAGGGCAGCGCAATGAGGCCTGATCATAGGGTCGCGGGAAAATATATTTCCCAATCTTGCTGGTCTTTGAATCGGAGTTGAGAGAGATGCGCTAATGTCACTTAAGATACCTGAATATATAAAAGAAATTGCACCCTATGTGGCCGGAAAACCCATTGCGGAAGTAGAGCGTGAGTACGGTATCAAAAACGCCATCAAATTGGCATCCAATGAGAACCCGCTGGGGCCTTCCCCCAAGGCCATTGCAGCCATAAAGGCCTCCGCCGCCGGTGTGCACCGCTATCCTGATGAGCCGGGTTATGAATTGTTGAATCGCTTGGCGGATCACCTTGGCGTGCAGCCTGAGCAGATCATTATCGGCAATGGTTCCGATGAAATTCTCGGGTATCTGGCAAGGGCCTTGCTGCAGCCCGGGGATGAGGTCATCCTGCCGAGGCCTTCCTTTTCAATGTACGCCATCGTAGCCCAGTCGGCGGGTGCCCGTCAAATAACCGCGCCGCTGAAAGATATGGGGATCGATTTGCAAAGCATATTGTCCAAAGTGACCCCCAATACGCGTATGGTTTTTATATGTAATCCCAACAATCCCACCGGCTCCATTGTGACCCAGGATGACGTCAGTCGATTTTTGGACGCACTTCCCAGGGATATCGTCGTGGTGATGGATGAGGCCTACATCGACTTTGTGCGGGACACCCAATGTGCCAATGGACTCTCTTATTTGGAGCACGACACGCCGGTGGTCACCATGCGTACATTTTCAAAAGCGTATGGTCTCGCCGGGATGCGTGTTGGATATGGGGTGATGCCCACAGCGGTTGCAGAGATCCTGAACCGGGTTCGCATGCCCTTCAACGTCAATTCTCTGGCCCATGCGGCTGCGCTGGCGGCCCTGGATGATTCGGAGTTCTTGGGTCAAACCATTGATTTGGTGCACAAAAGCCTTGATATGGTTTACAGCGAACTGGCTAATCGGAACATCCGATATTTTCCCACACAAGCCAATTTTTTTCTGATTGACGTCGGCCACGATTCGAAGCAGGTTTTTGAAGCATTGCTTCGGCAAGGTGTTATCGTTCGCAGTATGGCCGGGTACGGCTATCCGAACTATATTCGGATTAACATTGGATTGCCGGAGGAGAATCAGAAATTTCTGGCAGCCTTGGATAAAGTTCTGAGGGTTTAAAAATAGTTCTGAGTTATGATTTCTGTAACGCAAATAAGGAAATTATGTATAAATGGGTTCTGATCACTTATCTCGGCCGTCGTTGCTCGTTACCATAGACGGACCGGCCGGCGCCGGCAAAACAACTGTCAGCCGGACGCTTGCCCAAAGACTGGGGTATCGCTATATCGACACCGGCGCTCTATATCGGGGGATCGCCCTGGCGGTTCATGACGCCAAATTAGAAGCCGATGACGATGGTGGCCTGGCGGTGCTATGCCGTGAAATCACTCTGGATTTCCAAACCCAGGGCAATGATTTACGGCTGATGCTCAATGGGAAAGATGTGAGCGATCACATAAGATCCCCCCGGGTCACCATGCTGGCATCGGCGGTTTCGGCCAGACCCGTGGTGCGTGGATTTTTGATGGATATTCAACGAACGCTCGGGGCGGCCAAAAGGGCCGTGTTTGAAGGGAGGGACATGGGAACGGTGGTCTTTCCGGATGCCGATGTCAAATTCTTCTTGGATGCCGATCCCAACATACGTGCCAGAAGGCGCTATGAAGAGCTGCAGGCCAAAAACGGCTCTTGCCCATCTCTGGATGCGGTGTCACAAGATATGACCAAAAGGGATCAAAATGACAGCACCCGTCAAGTGGCCCCCTTAAAACCGGCTGAAGATGCCCACCGTATTGATTCCACCGCAATGAGCATCGATCAGGTGGTCGGCACCATGATGGAGCATATTACCACTCGAATTCCCGCGGCCTCATGGGTATAGATGGATTATGGATTATTGCTTAACTAATTGATAAATATTATAAAAAACATAGCTTGCCTTTTTTTCTGCAACCTCTTTCCCGCGACAGTTTTTCCCAAAGGCATGGTAATTTTAACCACCTACCGTTTTTCAATTATATTAAAATGGGCGTAAATGGTTGAAAAATGCTTGGATGATAGAAATTTGTCGTTGCATTTTAACAGGCCCTTGGCTATAGTCCGTGAATTATGCTATCGGCGCTGCCGTAGCAATTTCAGCCTTAGGGGGACTTATAAAAATAATGAATACCACCGTCGACAATGAAACCAATCAAACAACACCAAACCAAGAAGAGACTTCACCCGTAACCGCCGATGACACTCCCGAAGTAACCACCGATGCCGAACCTGAAGTATCCGCTGACGCGTCAAGGGACGCCGTACTCGAGCAGCTGGATACGAGTGAAGAGGAAGCGCTCGAAACCGAAGAGAGCATGGAGAACCTCATGGATATGTATGAGGAGAGCTTCAAGCGGTTTGCCGAGGGCGAAGTCGTAACTGGAAAGATCATTTCTGTTGATAAAGACCATGTTTTGGTCGATATCGGTTACAAATCAGAAGGTCAGATCTCGATCAACGAATTCAGAGACGAAAACGGCGATATTAAAGCCGAGGTCGATGATCGGGTTGAAGTCATGGTCGAGTGGTGGGACGACGAGAACGAAGTCGTAGTCCTTTCTAAAGAAAAGGCCGAAAAAGTCAAAGTCTGGGAAGAGATCAAGAAATCCTATGACGCTGATGAGCCTATTCAGGGTACCATTGTGAGCCGTGTTAAGGGCGGCTTCTCCGTGGATATCGGCGTGAATGGCTTCTTGCCCGGATCCCAAGCCGATCTTCGTCCGGTGAGAAACCTTGACGAGATGGTGGGTAAGACCTTTGACTTTAAAATACTCAAATACAACCGCAAGCGCAGCAACATTGTTCTCTCGCGCAGGGTGATCCTTGAAACCGAGCGTGAAGCAAAACGGTCGGCTACCCTGGAATCCATCTTTGAAGGCAAGGAGATGGAAGGTATCGTTAAGAATATCACCGAGTACGGTGTGTTCGTCGATCTAGGCGGCGTGGACGGCCTGCTACACATTACCGATATCTCCTGGGGTCGTGTTAAACATCCGTCAGAGCTGTTCTCTGTGGGAGATGAGATTAAGGTTAAGATTCTTAACCTTGACTTGGAGCGTGAACGGGTCTCTTTGGGCATGAAGCAACTGACACCCGATCCCTGGACCATCGCTTCTGAAAAATATCCTGTGGGTTCCCGGGTCGCCGGTAAGGTGGTCAGCCTGACTGATTATGGAGCGTTCATCGAACTGGAAGAGGGTATTGAAGGTCTGATCCACGTTTCCGAGATGTCATGGACCCGTAAAATACGGCACCCCAATAAAGTCGTTTCCGTCGGTGAGGAAGTTGATGCGCTGGTGCTGGATATCAAGCCGGACAACCGACGCATCTCGTTGGGCATGAAGCAGGCCAACCCCAATCCGTGGGATGTTATCAGCGACAAATACCCTGTGGGCACAACCATCGAGGGTAAAATCAAAAACATCACCGATTTCGGCCTTTTCATCGGCATCGATGAAGGTATCGACGGATTGGTGCACATTTCAGATATCTCATGGACCAAGCGAATTAAACATCCTTCTGAAATCTACAAAAAAGCGGATTTGGTCCAAGCCATTGTTCTGGAAATAGATAAAGAGAACGAGCGCTTTTCACTGGGCGTCAAGCAACTGCAGGCCGATCCCTGGGAATCTGTTGCGCAACGCTACGAAGTTGGCAAAGAGATTACCGGCACCGTCACCAATGTGACCGATTTCGGAGTTTTTGTTGAACTGGAAGAGGGGATTGAGGGATTGGTGCACGTCTCCGAAATCAGCAAAGAAAAGATCAAGACCCCAGTGGGCATGTACAACATCGGTGATTTGCTGACGGCAAGAGTGATGAATATCAACACTGACGAGCGTCGCATTGGGCTCTCCATTAAACGGCTCGATATGGAAGACGATCAGGAACTGCTCAACGAGTATGTCAACAATATGGGACCTGCGACTTCCAGCTTCGGTGAAATTCTTCGTGAAAACCTTCAGGGGAAAATCAACGAAGAGTAGTCGCATTTTTTAATAAAATTATCAGCGACCGGCAAGGGGGCCCCCTGCCGGTCGTTTTTTTTGTGCAAATCGTCGGAGGGCTCCAGATCCTTCGTTCTCCTGCAACTTCAGATTCGTTGGCTCTGTTCTGTGTCTCTGTTTTGACAGTGGATCGCTATACATTCGTAATCGTGTATACGGTTTTATCCATTCCGCTCTCACAATTGTTTCTTTCGCCTTGGGGACCCGTAATTAGAAATCCCTGCGCGGAGATGATGCAAGGTGACTATGGTTGGAGTATACACGGAATCAGCCGTGTCGCGTTGGATAGGATCCACTTATCGGAGGCTGGAGACATCTCCGATCCCTTCACGCAGTATGCTCGGGGTATCATCGAGCAGAGAGATAACGCTGGACGGTTCACCGATGACCGGGCCGCCATCAATGACCAAATCCAATTGTTTACCGAAATGGTCATCAATGAGCCACGGTTCATTGAAAAGTTCTCCGTCCGGCGTGGCGGCTGTGGTGGAGATGACGGGATTGCCCAAGGCGTCAATCAGGGCATGGCAAATGGCATTGTCAGGCACCCGGATACCGGCTGTTTTGCGTTTGGTCAGCATCATTTTGGGAACTTCCTTGGAGCCGTCCATAATAAAGGTGTACGGACCGGGTAACAGGCGCCTCAGGGTCTTATAGGCATAGTTGGATACTTTTGCATACTGGCTGATATTTTTTAAATCGGCGCAAATGAAGCTGAAGGGTTTGTTTTTAGGCCATTGCTTAATCTGGTAGACTTTTGCAATCGCTTTTTTATTCATGATATCGCAACCGATACCATAAAGTGTATCGGTCGGATAAGCGATGACGCCGCCCTTTTTGAGGATCTCCACAACCTGGTTGATTTTCCGGGGTTGCGGGTTCTTGGGATTGATTTCCAATAGCACGCTGATCTCCCTATCCAGTAGCAGAATTTTCGATGTTGCCGGGTATATAAGGACCAATTGTTTAGGCAGCAGAGTGAAGCTAATAGTATTCGTATGACCGGATGTCAAGGTGGTATCCCCCTGCATCGGGTGAATATTGAACACGATCGCTGTTTAAGGACCCGGAGCCAAATAAAGCTTGTTTACCATCATGGGCTTTGTTAGGGGGAGTTCAGCACGCGACGGCACCAATATAAAATAAAATATTCCTTCTACATATAGTATAGGGTTGATAGTGGGGCACTATATGTGGTAATATCGCACATTTTTATGAAGTTGGCACTATATGGCTGGATTTATATCATATTCGGCCAGTTTTCCCAAGAATGACTATTCGGAGGACCCTCGATGAATAAAATACCCCCTGACGAGAGCTACTCATTTGACGATGTACTGTTATTGCCGAACTATTCGGATGTATTGCCCAAAGATTGCAATACCCAGACACAGCTGACCAAAAACCTGAAGCTCAATATTCCCATCGTTAGTGCAGCGATGGACACGGTTACCGAATCCGAAACAGCCATCAGCATGGCGCGTGAGGGGGGCATCGGCTTTATTCACAGGAATATGAGCATCGACAGCCAAGCGGTTGAAGTGGATAAGGTCAAGAAATCTGAAAGCGGCATGATTGTGGATCCGGTCACAATTCGTCCGGATCAGAAGGTGCAAGAAGTGCTGAATTTAATGACAAGGTATCGCATTTCGGGTGTCCCAGTGACCAAAGGGGATCAATTGGCAGGCATCGTAACGAACAGGGACCTGCGTTTTGAGACTGAAATGGACAAGCCCGTCTCCGAGGTGATGACCAAAGAGAACCTTGTGACGGTTCCGGAAGGTATCAGCCTGGAAGATTCCAAACGACTGCTTCACCAGCATCGCATCGAAAAACTCCTGGTGGTGGATGCCAACGGCCGGCTCAAAGGTATGATCACCATCAAGGATATCGAAAAAATAAAGAAATATCCCAACGCCTGCAAAGACAGCATGGGACGCTTACGGGTGGGGGCTGCCATCGGGGTGGGGGAAGATCGTGTGGAACGCGCTCAAATTCTGTTGGATGCCGGTGCCGACGTTATCTGTATCGATACCTCCCATGGCCACTCCCTCAATGTCATGGATACGGTCAAAGAGCTGAAAAGCACTTTCAGCAATGTCGAGGTGATTGCCGGAAATGTGGCCACAGCCAAAGGCGCTGAAGATTTAGTTGAAGCCGGTGTGGATGCCGTTAAGATCGGCATTGGGCCGGGATCCATCTGCACTACCCGTATCGTGGCGGGCATCGGGGTGCCCCAGGTCTCCGCCATTATGAATTGTAAAGCCGTCTCCAACAAAACCGGGGTGCCGCTGATTGGTGATGGGGGTATCAAGTTCTCGGGCGATGTGGCCAAATCCATTGCTGCCGGAGCTCACACAGTGATGATCGGCAGCCTCTTTGCCGGTACCGACGAAAGTCCGGGCGAGACCATTCTATTCCAGGGCCGCAGCTACAAAGTCTACCGCGGTATGGGCTCCATTGAAGCCATGAAAAAAGGGAGCAAGGACCGTTACTACCAGACTGAACAGGAAGAAGACGACAAACTGGTGCCCGAAGGCATCGTGGGTCGTGTCCCCTACAGGGGCTCGTTACGCTCCAATATCCACCAACTCGTTGGTGGGCTAAAGGCCGGCATGGGCTACGTCGGCTGCCGATCCATTGCCGAACTTCGGGAAAAGGCCCGATTTACTAAAATTTCTGCGGCGGGTTTACGGGAAAGCCATGTACATGATGTTATCATCACCAAAGAGGCGCCCAATTACCGCGTTGAAAACTAGCTTTGCTTTTCATCTTCCTATAGGCTTTAAGATAATTAGTTTGGCAAGGCTAGAGGGAGGAAGCTGTATTGTAATACCGAGACGACCGATAACGCAGTCCACATTAATTATCTTAAAGCCTATAAAAACGGACCGGTAACACCCATGAGCGATACCCTTTCCGATTTTGTTCATCTCCACGTCCACACCATGTATAGCCTTTTGGACGGTGCCATTCGTCTGGATGCCCTCTTCGAGCGCGCTAAGGCCTTTAATATGCATTCGGTGGCCATAACCGATCACGGCACCATGTTCAATGCGGTGGAATTCTATCAAAAAGCCCTAAAGGCCGGCATCAAACCGATCATCGGCTGTGAGTGCTACGTGGCCCCGCGCACCATGTCCGACAGAACCCCCATTGACGCCAAGGGGCTTCGCCATCTGGTCCTTCTGGCGGAAAACCATCAAGGGTATCGCAATTTATGCAAATTGATCACCAAAGCCCAGATGGAGGGGTTTTACTACCGGCCGCGTATTGATAAAGCGATTTTACAAGAGTGCCACGAAGGCTTGATCGCCATGTCAGCCTGCCTGCATGGTGAAATACCCATGCTCATCAAAAGCGGCCATATGGATCAGGCCGAAGAAGCCGCCCAAGCCTATCAACGCCTATTTGGAGAGAACAACTTCTTTCTAGAGGTCCAAAATAACGGCATTCCCATCCAGGACACAGTCAACGACGCATTGCGGGAGATGAGTGCCAAACTCTCCATTCCCCTGGTGGCCAGCAATGACTGCCATTACTTGAACAAAGAAGACGTGCGTGCTCACGATGTGCTGCTGTGCGTTCAAACCGGCAGAACTGTTAACGATAAGGGGCGGTTCCGGTTCCGCACCGATCAACTCTATTTCAAATCAAAAGAGGAGATGATTGACTATTTTCAAGACTTCCCGGGGGCTGTCCAGAACACCGTCGATATTGCCCGGCGCTGCGACGTCGAATTTGATTTCAATACCTATCACTTCCCCCAGTTTAAGGATCCCTCCGGGCTAAGCGCCGAAGATCTCTTTGTCCAGACGGTGAACTCTGGGTTTGATCGGGTGTGGGCGATTATTCAAACCAAGAACCCCGATGCGGACCTGGCCGTATATCGTGAGCGTCTGGAATATGAGATCGGTATCATTAATAAAATGGAGTTTCCGGGCTACTTCCTCATCGTGGCGGATTTTATCAATTACGCCAAGAACAATGGGGTACCGGTGGGGCCCGGCAGAGGGTCTGCTGCTGGCAGTCTTGTGGCCTACTCCATGGGCATTACCGACCTGGATCCCATTGAGCACGGTCTCATTTTCGAGCGTTTTTTGAATCCGGATCGCATCAGCATGCCGGATATCGACGTGGATTTTTGTATCAACGGACGTGACAAGGTCATCGAATATGTGGGTGAACGATATGGCGGAGGCGACTACGTCGCTCAGATCATCACCTTTGGGAAACTAAAGACACGCGCTGTTCTTCGGGATGTGGGCCGGGCCCTTGATATTCCGTTGGCCGAAGTCGACACCATCGCCAAATTGGTGCCGGACGTGCTCAATATCTCCCTGGAACAGGCCTTGGAGCAGGAACCCAAACTCAAAGCATTAGAAGAGACGCGGCCGGACGTGGCTGAACTGATCAGCATCTGCCGGACCTTGGAGGGGTTGCCGCGTCATGCCTCCACCCATGCTGCCGGGGTGGTCATCGGTGACAAGCCTCTGGTGGAGTATTTGCCCCTTTACAAAGGAAAAAAGGGTGAAGTCGTCACCCAGTTGGACATGAAACTGGTGGAAGGCATCGGTCTGGTCAAGTTTGACTTTTTGGGATTGCGGAACTTAACCGTCATCGATAATACCCTGAAATTGATAGAGAAGCAGGGAAAGCCCCCCCTTGACCTGAACTGTATCGACTTTACCGATCCGCCGACCTATGAACTGCTGGCGGCCGGCGATACCACCGGCGTATTTCAACTGGAAAGTTCGGGAATGAAAGACCTGCTGGTGCGACTCAGGCCAGAGAACTTTGATGAAGTCACCGCACTGGTGGCCCTCTACCGGCCCGGACCCTTGGACAGCGGTATGGTGGCTGATTTTGTGGAACGCAAACACGGCCGAAAGGAAGTCGCCTACACGATCCCCGACCTGGAACCAATTCTCAAAGATACCTACGGTGTAATCGTCTATCAGGAACAGGTCATGAAGATCGCCAGCGCCTTGGCAAGCTATACCATGGCTGAAGCGGACGGGCTGCGCAAGGCCATGGGCAAGAAAATCGCGGCTATGATGGCCGAGCACCGGGAACGATTCGTCAAAGGCGCCGTTAAAAACGGTCACGAAGAAGCCAAAGCCAAAGCCCTTTTTGATTTAATGGAGAAGTTCGGCGGCTACGGATTCAATAAATCCCATAGCGCGGCTTATGCCTTGATCGCTTTTCAAACAGCCTATTTAAAGGCACACTATCCTGTGGAGTTTATCGCCGCGCTACTGACCAGCGAGATGCACTCAATCGACGGCGTGGTAAAATACATCAATGAGTGCCGCACCCATCAGATTGAAGTGCTGCCGCCGGACGTCAACTCCGGCGATACCGTGTTTACTGTGGCGGATGGCAACATTCGATTTGGTCTGGTTGCTGTTAAAAACGTCGGCGAAGGCGCGGTTGAAGCCATTGTAGAGGAGCGCGAGGCCAACGGCCCCTTCACATCTCTGTTTGATTTCTGTGAACGCGTGGATCTGCGGCGGGTAAACAAACGCGTGGTGGAAAGTCTGATCGCCTGCGGGGCTTTCGACGCTTCCGGCGCAAAACGCTCTCAATTGATGGAGATTCTGGAAGAGGCGCTCGATTACGGCCAAAAAGTTCAAAAAGAGCGCTGCGACCCCCAAATGGGGCTGTTCGATGATGGCAACGAGTGCACTCTTTCCGTTACCGCTCCAACGGTACCTAATATTCCGGAGTGGGATGACAAAGAGCGCCTTTCCAGAGAAAAAGAGTCTTTGGGGTTCTATATCTCGGGCCATCCTTTGACACGGCACGAAAAAACATTGGCCAAATACTCAACGGTTAACACCCAGAACCTGGCCGACGCAACCGACGGCCAAATGGCACGCATCGGCGGTATGATTACCACCAGCAAGGTAATTCGCACCAAAAGAGAAGAATTGATGGCTTTTATTCAACTCGAAGATCTCCAGGGCGGTGCGGAAGTGATCGTTTTTCCTTCGGTCTACACTTCTTGCCAGGAACTGTTGGGCGATGATAGACCGGTGATGGTTCAAGGAAAGGTGCAACACGATGACAAGGGGGCTAAAATACTGGCCGATACCATTATTGAGATGGAGAAAGCCGAAAGGATGTGGACGGCCAAAATCCGATTTAATATTGACGCCCAGCGTAGCGATAAAGCCATCCTGTCCGATTTGAGAAAGTTGTTACTGCGTCATCCCGGTGATTGCCAAGGCGAGATTCGCATTAAAACGCCCCAAAATGTTCAAACGGATCTGGCCATGGCAGAAAATTGGCGATTTCAACCCGGGGAGGCGCTGACCCGTGAAGTTAACGGTTTGCTTGGATACCCGGCCGTGGAAACCCTCTGCGGCGAGATCAATGCGGCCAACGACAATGGAAGAAAGCCATGGGGCAACGGTGGCCGGGGACGCAGATAGATAGAGACGGTAAATAAATGGGAGAAGGAAAAAAGATTACATTGGGATTTTCACCATGCCCCAACGACACTTTTATTTTCAACGGTCTGGTCAATGGATTGGTTGGCCTGCCCGGATATGATATTCAGGAAGAACTGCATGATGTGGAGACCCTTAACCAAATGGCCTTCAACAATACCCTGGATGTGAGCAAACTCTCCTTCTTCGCTTGGTTAATGGTTAAGGACCGATATCAACTGCTCAACAGCGGCGGTGCTTTGGGGTTCGGTTGCGGGCCTGTGGTGGTGGCAAAAAACCGGA
>CAJIBC010000589.1_pt1 | contig 11847 bp, 9 predicted proteins | sample 9199231 | NCBI WGS metagenome assembly CAJIBC01 (sample SAMEA7708282, study PRJEB35096) | sediment metagenome | biome: marine neritic benthic zone biome [ENVO:01000025]; feature: sediment [ENVO:00002007]; material: shallow marine sediment [ENVO:03000034] sea grass bed [ENVO_01000059] ...
CCACTCCATGTAGAAGTTCTGATGTGGATACTGCTCATATCTAAAGGTATAATACCGAGTCAACAACCAGCCTTGAAAAACTTCTGGATACCAGATGCGCGCCTGCATTTCATCTTTAAGTATTCCTGAAGACGCTGAAGCCGCAATACCTGCAGTAACAATTCTAGATAGTAATCCCACAAGGATGGACAAGGTGATAGTCGCCAGGTGTCCGCCCATTCTGATACGCTCCTCGTGCATTGTATTCCATTTTTTTGCATCCTCATGCCTATCGAACCTAATGATGGTCATCATAGTACTCGTGGCAATCTTCGGTTTTAGGCAATTAGAATGCTTAGGCCTCAACATCATACCCAGTTCCAACATCGGATCATTGCACATACGATTGAGATCTTCAACTTCTTGAGATGACAGTAAGATAGAGCTCATTCAATAACCTCCTTGATTCATTTAATATGCAGTGGTTACAATTCGCGCTGAATTGACATTACCACGAAATGGCAGCTTTGAAGATAATTCAGATTTTATTCTAATTGGTTGGTTGTCCACCCCCTGCGGGTTAAACCCTATAGTTGCATAAAAAAGATGGCAAAAAAGGTTAAAAGCCCTGTCAGCATTGGATACACGGCATGCCAGAGAGGTCTCATAGGAGTTAACCACCGGTGAACTATAGGATCGGGTCTATTGTATGCCATCTTTTTTACCCCCATTGTATATTATTAGGGGGAAAGCCGGAGGACTCCAGATCCCGCGTTGCCAAGGGCTCGCAGTAGGTTACTACGGCTTCGCCCTTGGTCGCCTTGGCTCTGGAGCCCTCCGACTTTTGCAACTATAGGGTATACCCTATCGTTGCATAAAAAAGATGGCAAAAAAGCTGCCAATTTACTTCCATTAGTTAAACCTATTGGCTCAATTGGCCATATTAACGTTAAATTATGAAGGGAGTGGAAATGTATGGTTTTATGAAGAAGGGGCAGAAGAGGTGTGGCAAATTGCGTCCAGCAATTTCCATGTTTTTTGTCATTTGGTTGTGCTTCCCGGGTAGTGGGCAAGCCGGAGTGTCTGAAGTGGATGAGATCATTCCGATATCCGATATTAGTCCATACCCGCCAGGGACAAAATGCAATGGGACCCCCCAAACAGGAACTGTTTGGCGCAACAGCGAGACAGAACCGCATATGGAAGTGGATCCGGGGCGGCCCAAGCGAATGACGGCCATTGTCCACCAGGATCGGTGGAGTAATGGGTCAGCGCAGAGCACGGCAACTTTCTATTCCGAAGACGGTGGGTCAACATGGAACCTGAGTTATACACCCATCACCCGATGTTCAGGGGGACTGCAAACCGGGCCTGAATCGTTCGACAGGGCATCAGACCCTTGGTTGGCTGTAACGCCTGGCAGGGTAAGCTCGGGTTTTGATCATAAATATGGCAAAGGGGCGATCTTTCACCAAATGAGCTTGATGACGGATCGACTGCCGCCCTTTACCGGTGAATTGCGCAGCGCATATTCCATGCTGCGATCCAAAGACGGCGGCCAAACCTGGTCCGATCCTATTGTTGTCAATAATCGCACAGAGTTTGAACATGGAGCACCCTTTAATGATAAAAATACATTAACGGCGGATCCATACGAGCAGCAATTCGTATATGGCACCTGGCAGCTTCTGATGGACGTTATGCCCACTGACGATAGTGCCATCCCCCTGGAATTCTTCTATAGTGATACCTACTTTGCCCGCACCAGTGACAAGGGTAAAAGTTGGGAGCCGGCCCGTCCCATTTATAAAATCCGGGATGATGTGGCGTTGTTGGCTGCTGCGGGCATCGATCCCGATTCGACGACCATCTATGGCGCGCAAAACATCGGCCACCAGATTGCGGTGTTGCCCGATGGCCGGCTGGTGAATGTGTCAAGGGCAAGCTTTGTTACCTCGGATACGAATTTTTTGGAGCGCACCATCATACGTTCTTTTGACAACGGGGAGACCTGGGAGCAGACGGGCACAATTATTCCATCCACCACCATCGGTGGGTTTATCGCCTTTGATAGCGAGTTGTCGGTCGCCTCAGGCGGTACCATCAGCAACACCGTCCGGTCCGCCGGCAGCATCCCCGATATTGCCGTAAACCGCACCAATGGTTTCATCTACGTGGTGTGGCAGGATGTCGACCCCACCGGTGCTTTCATCGGTGTCTTTATGGCTATGTCTAAAGATGGTGGGGACACCTGGTCCGATCATATCACCGTCGGCGGCGGAGACCAGACACCCGATGGGTTTCTCAGTTTCGCCCAGCTCCCCGCGGTGCATGTTGCAGATGACGGCACCGTGGGCGTGCTTTTCTTTGATGATCGCCACGATGTGATTTGTCCGGATCTTGATCTCAGCAATAAAGAGAATCCCGAATGCTTCACCATGTTGCCTGACGGTAGCGTGAAAGCAGGGCCCTACCATCAGGATTGGTTTTTCAAGACCTATGATTCAAATCTTAATTTCATAGTCGAGCATCGGGTCACGCCAAAGTCCTTTGATTTGCGACAAGCGCCGGTTGCAAGGGGGTATTTCCCCGGAGATTACGTCAACTGCTCATCCACGGATAACGACTTCGTGTGTGCCTTCACACGCACCAACAACCTGGGCTTGCCGGTAAGGGGTAATCCGCCCGAGGATGAACTCGCGTCTGATGAATTCAACCGCCAGGATATGGTCTTTGCACGTATCCCGGGAGAGTCGGTGTGCAACTTCGAACACACCTTTGGCAGTTTTGTATCACAGTTGCTGGAAGCAGAAATTGACATCCCTTGGAAAGAGAAGATTAAACGCTTCAAATTTCTTAAAGCAAGGTATGGTGCGGGATGCTACGACCATGACGATGATTGATTCAATGATGTTCAATGTCTGACAGCCGTCAGGCGCTCGTAAACGCTTCACAACCATATAGGAGGTATCAGATGTCTATCAAATGGTTAACATATCATCCAAGAACACTCGGTGCAATAGTTATACTGCTCAGTGCCGTCATCGGAATTCCCGCGTGTTTTGCGGGCGGCGCAGCGACCATTATACAGGATCAAAAACAACTTGCCCCGAGAGGCTCCTACATACCGGAGCGAAGAATCCAACAGGTTCTCAAAAAAGTACAAGAACACAAGGCGATGATGAAGGAAAAGGAATCCATGGAAGGCGAAAAGCCGTTGCCGGAGAACGAAACGGCCAAGCCTGAATCATCCGAAGAAAAGTAATCCCCACAGTTGCATAAAAAAGATGGCAAAAAGGCTAAAAAACCATGTTGGCATTGAATTGACGACATATCGGAGATACTTACCAGGAGTAAACCAACGGTGAACTTGAGGATCGGGTCTATTGTATGCCATCTTTTTTACCCCCATCTTATATGATTAGGGGGAAAGCCGGAGGACTCCAAATCCCCCGTTGGCAAGCGTTCGCAGTAAAGTGCTACGCCGGCGTACACTTGCCGCCGTAGTTTGGGCGGAGCCCTCCGACTTTTGCAACAATGGGGTAATGGATCCGACTGCTGATCATGCTTTAATGACGTTGACTCTAAAATCGCAATGGCGCCGATGGGTTTAGGGTTTCATGCTCGGTTCTTTCAGGGCCGCTCGATGGCGGAGTTCTATAACGTGGGCCCAGATCCCCAAGAACAAGGCCAAGGCGAGCAAAGCCGCCGCGGTTTGAAAGGTGTCATTCAATCCGGAGACCTGTGCGTCCACCGGTGCGGCCGTGGCGCCGCCCGGGATCTGCCCTCCGGCATATACTGCTGTGCGGCCGGCCCATATGGCCCCCATGACGGCTACGCCCACGGTTTGGCCCAGTGTGCGGGTGATGGCCATCATGCCAGAAACGATCCCCAGTTGGTGGCGCTGGGCAGTACCCATGATGCTGCTGTTGTTCGGGGAGATAAAGATACCGATGCCCAGACCCAATGCCAACATGCGAACGCAGTACCCCATGGCGGAACTGTTTTGGGAGAGGGTACCGGCGGCCAGATAGCCGATGAACATAATGCCCATCCCGATCACGGCCAGAGGACGGGTCCCAAAACGGTCGGAGAGGGCTCCGGCAAATGGCGAGGTGATGCCCAACATGACGGGAACGATGCCCATCAGCAGGCCCACGTGCATGATATTATACCCGAGGATGTTTTCAAGGTAAAACGGCATCAGGATAAAGACCCCCGCCAACCCCAGGAAGCTGATAAACCCCGTGACCAGAGTGACACAAAACGGTATGTTATCGAACATTTTCAGATCTATCATGGGCTGGGCCGCCCTTTTCTCCAGGGTTATAAAAACGGCCAGCAATATCAGTGAAAGACCGATCAAGATTTGCACGGTAGGGTAGAAGAACCCATGTTGCTGGCCCAATGTCAGACCCAGCAGTAAAGATAAAAGGCAAAAAAACAATGTCAGGGCCCCAACATAATCGAATCGCTGGCGTCCGGCGGGTTTATAATCAGGGACATTTCGCCGCACCATGATGGTACCGATAATGCCCACCGGCAGGTTGACCAAAAAGATCCAACGCCAGGAGAGTGTGCCGATAATAACGCCGCCCAGAGCGGGCCCGGCCACGACCCCGGTGGAGACGACAGTGCCGATCAACCCCATGGCTTTACCCCGCTCCCGGGGCGGAAAAGCTTCGGTCAGAATCGCCGCACCCAACGCCAGGATCATGGCCGATCCGATCCCCTGTAAAATTCGAAAGGCGATGAGCCAGTAGACGGAATGGGCCGTACCGCACAGTACGGATCCAACGGTAAAGACAATGAAGCCCAGTGCATAAATCTGCTTTTTGCCCACCATATCGGCCAGCCGTCCGATACTCAACATGGTCGTGGTGATGGTCAACAAATAGGCCAGGACAACCCATTGCACCACGGCAAATTGCGAGCCAAACGCACGCACCAGGGTCGGCAACGAGACATTGATGATGCTACCGTCCACCGTTGCCAAAAAAACGCCTGTCCCGACGGCAGCCATGGCGTGCCATTTGCGCCCGTAATCAATGTTTTCCGAATTGTGCATATATGCGCCTAGGTTGCGTTTCGGGGTGATGCGGCGTCGTCGTCGCCACGGTCGGAGACTACCAATGCCACAATTTGGATGACATGGCAATCCGGACAAATTATTTAAATAGTCATAGGAGATCACCACTGACGAACCGGGCTTCGGCAATGGGCCGGGATTTCGGGTATCGCTTTGCGGTTAAAAATGACACAATTGGGCGTTATGAGCGCCGACCTGACGGGCACATGGGCTGAGAGACAAGTTGTGGATTTTGTAAAATACCGGTATGTGAAAGCAGCTCCTGATATGGATGCTCACCACCTAACAGCAAAGACCGATACAATGACCAGACGCGCCTATGCCGTCATCGCTGCCGGATTTTTAACTGTTTCCATTGCCTTTTCCATTCGGTACGGCTACGGCATGCTGCTGCCTGAAATGCTGCCGGATTTGGGCATTTCAAAAGCCCAGGCCGGCGCCATCTTTGCTGCTTACTTTGCGGTGTATACCATTGCCACACCCGTTTTGGGCGCCCTGACGGATCGTTTTAACTACCGGTTTATTCTGACCTTATTTACAACGGTTCTGGCCTGCGGCGCTATGTTGATGGCGTTTGCCCACACGCTGTGGCTGGGGTGTCTTTTTTTCGCTGTTGCGGGGCTGGGTCACGCGGCTTGCTGGGCGCCGGTGGCCGCCCTTGTGCAAAAGTGGGTGCCGGACCACAAGCGGGGCACCGCGCTCTCGGTGGTCACCATGGGGCTGGGGGTGGGTCTGCCGCTGTGGAGCATCATTCTGCCGGCCATGGTCAAGGCTTCAGATTGGCGGGCGGGGTGGATCGGCCTGGGCGTCGTTTGTCTGGGGGTGGCGGTATTGAATTTCATTTTGGTCCGAAATCCGGAAAAAGATCAGCCCACAGAGGACCGTTTGCTTCCGCCGAAACCCAAGTTTTGGGAATCGTACAGGGATATTGTCAAAGATCGGGTGTTCCGGATCATCGGCACCAGCTATTTTTTGGTGGGCATGACAGTGATCATTCCCTATGGGTTTGTGCCGGTGTACGCCCGGGAAGCACTGGGACTTCCATATACGGAGGCCACACGTATTGTGGCTGTGATCGCACTGTCGGGTATTGTGGGGCAGCTGACGTTGGGTCCGCTGTCCGATACCATCGGCCGGATCCGGGTGATAATGACATGCAACTTTATCATGGGATCGGCCTGTCTGGGATTGGCGCTGTCGACCCATTCCTGGATGTTGTACCTCTTTTCCGGTTGTTTTGGGTTGGGATACGGGGCGGTGTGGTCGGCTTATGGCGCGGCGGCTTCGGATTTTTTCCCCAAAGAACATACCGGTGGCATCATGGGGCTGTGGACCTGCATACTGGGTGTGGGGTCGGTCATATCACCGGTGATATGCGGCTGGACCATTGACGTTAGCGGCGGCTATTTCTGGGCATTTGTGCTGGGTCTGATGACCGGTGTTGTGTCAGCGCTGATGCTGGCAGGGGTGGGTATGCACCGCAGGCGCGCATGATGCCGGCCATGGCACCGACCGCCACAACAAGGCCCATCCCATTGAGACGTCTGATACGTCGCGTAGCTGCCCCTGCCACCGCAGCAGCCCGGTGCCGACCCCCTACCCCAACATTGATTCCGAGTCCTAAATCAATTAATGTCTGATAAAGTCGGCGCTATTCAAATCCACCCACCGCCAAGGGCATAACCCCAAATTGGTAGGTCAACCCCATGTAATCGTTGTAGACCCACTCTTCAACGATCTTGCCGTTCTCCCAGGTGGCAACGGCACAGCCGACCATGGTAATATCCTTGCCTGTGGGCGGCGCCAATAGGGTGGGTGTTTTGCCGGTATGTTTACCGGAAAGTGTTATCCGGACCACCGATTTGTTGCCATCGACCAGGATTTCATCCAAGCGAATATCGAAGTTGGTGTAAGCGTTGCGCACTGCTCCGATGAATTTTTTATACGCGTCCAAACCCTGAACTGTTTTCATGGGCGGCTGGTGACGAATGTATTTGGCGTCAATCAAATCATCCAGCAGGTCCAGGTTGCCTTTGTTGTAAACCTCTTCATAAATCTTCCGGACCATGGGTTTAAGTTCTTCCGACATGTTCCAATCTCCTTTTTGGTTTGGTGATGGCGATTTTCAAATTCATCTTATTTGCAGCAAGAGCGAAAAACAGACTGAAGACATGACCTTGTGCCACAGAGGCCGTGTTTTGTCCATCAACAAAAGCACTCGTTAGCCTCGATCACTATTCCGAGCCGTGTATGGTGAGATTTCTCTTGAACAATGATGAAAAACCTGATAATTGTATGTAATATTGCATGCTATCCATTAATATGCAAGCCTAAATTGGTACTGTTGCCCCAAGTTGATGTATTGCTCTGTTGACGGGCACAGCGCAAACACCGTCAATGATCAGCAGGGCAAAAGGAGAAACAATGGTTGAAGCCAAATTCGGCCTGCGCGCCAAAATCCACTATACGGTCAAACTGGCTGACGGAAAAACCGTCGGCTCTTCAAGGGGGGGGCAGCCGCTATCCTTTACCATCGGCAGAGGAAAGTTGATGAAGAGCCTGGAAAAGGGCATCATCGGCATGAAATCAGGTGATGTCCGCACCATCAACATCTCCCCTGAACAGGGCTATGGCGTTCGCGACGAGTCTTTGGTCATGCTGATCGATCGATCCAAACTGGACGAAAATATCGAGCTGCAAAAGGGCCGGGTCATGCAGTATCGGAGTGAAACCCAGGAAGTGGTCAATCTGCTCGTCAGGGATCTAGATGACAAAACGGTGACGGTGGATGCCAACCACCCCCTGGCCGGCGAAGCGCTCACCTATACCGTACATCTGGTCTCTTTAGAATAGATCCAAATGTGGGGTCTATTCCTTGACAGCACTTTGGTAAGCTTCATCCATGCGGGATTCAACATACTGCAACAATACATCATCAAATTGGTCGATGTCGAAGCACGCGGCATCTTCGCCGAGCAGCCCTTCAGGCACGAAATCACCCTGTTCGTCCGGGTCGGCAACCATGTCGCCGTAAAAGCAGACGGACAGCCACCGCGGGTCGTCTTCGATTACATCCACCATGACGAATAAAGGTCGTTGCTTCTGATTTTGATGGATGGCTCGAAGCGAATAGGTGACGCCGGGACGCGGGAGAAAATCAAGCCGCACGCCGTCCTTGGCCGCAAGGTGGGATTTGAGCCGAATAAAGGCTTCCTTGTTTTTCTCGTCCGTATCGCTCCAATCATCAATAAAAGATTGCAATTCCTGCATGGATTCACCCATTTTCTGCCTCCATTATGATGGTGTTGGTAAAGTTGGTCTATGCCCGCCACACCCTATACAAGCATAAAGTTCGACCCAAGGGAGAGCACTACTGCCAATTCTTTCTCTAATCGCAAGAGCTGTCAACACATAAGGGCCTTAGCAACCCTGATGAGTGCCTGAACGAAAACCGCCTCCCCTGGCGGGAGGGATTGGGGGAAGGTTTAGGGTCAAATATCCCTCAGCGCAATGATCAACGGACACACGATCAGCGTTCCCATCCCCACAAGAAAGAGTCCGATCTGGAAACTATACAGATCGGCGATGGCCCCTAACACGGCTGGCGCCAAACCCATTCCGGCGAGAATGGAGGCGGCCATGATGGCGCCGGTGTAAAGGCTGCGCTCCTCGGCCCGGGTCAGTTTGGAGATGGCCACGATGCCGGCCGGAAAGAAAACAACGCAGAAGGTGCCCTGGAGCAGTAACATGACCGCCAGCAGCCATTGTGGCTCTGCAACGGCCAGTCCAATGGCTGAAAACCCTGAAGCGATGGACAAAAAGGCCAGAATGCTTTTGGTCTTCCAGCGGTCCAAGAAGAAACCAATGCCGATCTGACCGACAAAGCCTCCCACACGCGATAGGCTGAGCAATAGGTTGGCCGTCTCTATGGCCATCCCTTTTTCATCCACCAGGAAAAGGGGTACGATATTGTAGACCCCCATCACGCCGATGCCGCTGGCGACCCAGAGGATCGAGACGACCCAAAAATCGATCCGACCCAGCAGTGTCCGCAGCCCAAATCCGGGTTGCCGCTCTGGTTTCGCATCGGGTCCTGTGAACCAGAACACCGTCACCGCCAGGAGGAATACACCGGCCAGCACCAGAAAAAAAGAGCGCCAGGGCATGATTCCCAGGGCCTGGGCGACGAAAAAAGGAACGGAGAGCATGCAGAATCCGGCCGCAGTTTCGTGGACTGAAATAGCCTTGCCCCAGTGCTCCGGGTTGAACACTGCTGTCAAAAGGGGTACGGCACACGGCAGGTAAAATCCTCCCCCCACCCCGTAGAGAAAGAGGCAACCGGCAAACCCTTGATAGGTGTTGGCATAGAAAAGCCCTGCCAAGGCGCCGGCACAGAGCAAAAAACTCAACGTGATCAGCCGCTTGTACCCCACACGCAAAGAAAAATACCCGGTCAAACTGAGGGATAGGGTACTGCCGGCGGCCGCAAAGAACAACAATCCGCCGGCCGTGGCGTGGTTGATGGCAAATTCGTCTTCGAGGATGGGCAGAAAAGGGGAGATAAGCGACCGTGTCGTAAATGCCAGATACCACAATCCCCAGAACAGCATGAGCTGGGCTATTTTCATAGTCCCTACATCTTCTCGTAGATGCTGACGATCTTCTCGGGCGTTAAAATCTGTTTGAAGTCAGGCCCCAGGGCGCTGATCAGGTCGCGTTCGAGCATGTAGGTCAACTCGATCATCTTGTCCATCTGCTCCGATGCCAGACCTTGGGTGACACCTGTGGGCATCTGGATGTTGTGTTTTTCCACCATTTGCTGGAACTTGACCACATCTTCACCATAGTATTCTTCCAGGTGGTTGAAGACAATACTATTGGCGATGCCGTGACGATACCCCAGGATAAAGGCGATGCCATAGGAAAGGGCATGGCAGATGCCCACCGATGAATTGGCAATGGAGCAGCCGCCCAGCAGAGACGCCACCATGTAATCTTCGTAATTTTTTTCCTTCAGGAAAAAGTCCTCCACCACGGCTTTGGCCTGCATGGCAAAGGGGCGTCCCATGGCGTTCATGGCGCTGCCGTGGGAGGCCTCCACGCAGTGGATGAAGTTATCCATTCCGGTGTAGAATTCCTGCTCCGCCGGTACGGTGTGCAGCAGTTCGGGGTCCGACAAAATCGCGTCATAGATGCTGTGGTTGCTGTTGATGCCGAGTTTTTTCACCGGTCCGGTCAACACGGCCGTGCGGGTGGCCTCCGCCCCGGTACCCGCCAGGGTGGGGACGGCAATTTTAGGGATGGCCGCATTTTGAACCAGATCCCAACCCTGGTAGTCCGCCGCCGACCCGGGGTTGGTCAACAATATGGAGACCGCTTTGGCCACGTCCATGGTACCGCCGCCGCCGATGCCCACCACGACCCGGGGCATGTTGTCGCCTCTCTTTTCAACGATGGCAGCGCAAATGTCATCGATGTCCCCTGTTTTGGGTTCCCGATCGGAGGCATCAAATTCCATGACCATGTCCCGATCCGCCGGTTGCAGGCGATCATACAAGCCGGTGGTGCGATGTACGGCGTCTATAACGTAGACCTTATATGAGGCGCTATCAGGATAACATTCATCGATAAAGGAATTCAGGTCATCGAAGCTTTTTTCACCAAACAGCACTTTGGGTACAAATCTTGTGATTTTCATTTTTTGTCTCGCTCCTGAAATATTGGGTAGTAAGCCAATCGCCCATTTCATTGCTCTTCACAGGCATGGGACATTGCCCCGCCGATTTAGATCTTTTTATCAGAACGGTAAACGATTGCAACCGTATACCCGCGGTTTCACCATCAAGCATTTATGAAAAATGCCGATAGGGATATGTGAGTGGCTTGAAAACATTTCGGACCGCTGGATCTGTAAACTGAGTTGTGTGCAAGATGTTCAATATTCGCAATGAAACACGCTTGAAAACGGTTCACCTGGGCTATTATGCAGTCGGGATCATGACCGCCTGGACCATTTTTATCGCCCTTTCCATGGCATGGAATTATCGAGAAGAGAGATCCGAAGCCATAGAGGCTGCCAAGATAGAGGCGCGGACAGCCTACGAAAAGGATGTCCTTTACCGGCGCTGGAATGCAGAGCGTGGAGGTCTCTATGCAGAAATTACCCCATCCACCCAACCCAATCCCTATCTGGATGTTCCTGAACGAGATATTGTCACACCATCCAATCGAAAGCTAACGCTGATCAACCCTGCCTATATGACGCGCCAGGCCCATGAATTGGCAATGCAAACCTCCGGTGTCAAGGGGCATATTACGAGCCTGAATTGTCTTCGGCCTGCCAACGCGCCGGATCAATGGGAGCGCAAGGCGCTGCAGGCATTTCAAACGGGATCAAAAGAGCAGAGCGGTATTGTGGTTATGGAGGGGCAGCCGCTTATGCGTCTGATGCGGCCATTGATAACGGAGCGCAGTTGCCTCAAATGTCATGGTGTTCAAGGCTACAAAGTGGGCAACATCCGCGGTGGCATCAGCGTTTCGGTACCGCTTTCCCCTTTTCTGGCCATCCACCACGCCCGGATAGTAACTTTCATCACCCTTCATGGGATCACCTGGCTGGCTGGTCTGGCCGCCGTAAGCATCGGGGGCCTGATCATCAACCGTCAATTAAAGTTTCGTCTGCGGGCCGAAGCAGAATCGCGCGATCTGGCAAAACTTCAAGGCGTACTGGAGACAGCCGGCGCCGTATGCCACGAAGTGAACCAACCCATGCAGGCCGC
>CAJIBC010000333.1_pt1 | contig 11714 bp, 8 predicted proteins | sample 9199231 | NCBI WGS metagenome assembly CAJIBC01 (sample SAMEA7708282, study PRJEB35096) | sediment metagenome | biome: marine neritic benthic zone biome [ENVO:01000025]; feature: sediment [ENVO:00002007]; material: shallow marine sediment [ENVO:03000034] sea grass bed [ENVO_01000059] ...
GTTTATGCGTATCGTTCAACAGGCGATAAAGACGCCTCGTATAACCTGGCCTGAGATCCCGTGGGACATGGACCCAATCTCTGAGCACTTCGCTCTGACTGGAGTTTCATAGAGAACCGGATACCACAAATTGGAGTCCATTACTATTTTTGAGGCTAGTACTTTTTGAGTAATTCCTCCCTAAATCCTCATTTTAGGGTGCGAAATATGAGTTATTTAGCAAATCAACTGGAATCTAGCTGGTGGCAGTCACAGCCGAAATTGCAGGGTAAATCGCACGGTACCGGTGATACATCTTTTCAAATGAATCACGGAGCGCACTCTCCGGTGTGATGGTCGTAGCGGTTGGGGGTGGTGTGCACACCTCCAAAGGACTTATCCCGGTCGCCGCAATCATCCCAAGCCGGGCCGCGCCAAACGCCGCGCCGAAATCACCTTCAGCCGGCAGATCAACGGGCAGATTCAACGCGGTGGCGACCACCTTAAGCCAATAACGCGCTTGTGATCCTCCACCTACTGCTGTAATACGCTGCAACTCGGTACCAGCAGCATTCAACGCTTCTAGATTGTCACGAAGAGCAAATGCCACACCTTCTATTACCGCACGGGCCAGGGCCAAACGATCACTCTCGTGAGCGAGCCCGACAAAGACGCCCCGGATGGAGGCGTCATTATGTGGTGTCCGCTCACCGGAAAGATAGGGCAAGAATGTAACCGGGCCAGGAGGCACCAGCGTGTCGCCCAAAGCCAGCGTCAACTCGGCGGGAGTACTGATAGTCAGACCTGCAAACCAGTCAAGGGCGGCTGCTGCCGAGAGGATGACGCCCATTTGGTGCCAGGTGTCGGGCAGGGCGTGACAGAAACTATGAACGGCTCTGTCCGGATTGGGAAGATAGCGCTCATTGGCTGCAAAAAGCACACCGGATGTACCGAGTGAAACAAAAGCTGAGCCCGCGGTGACTGTTCCCGTCCCGATTGCTGATGCTGCATTGTCTCCCGCACCTCCCGCAACAATGACGTTACCGGCCATGCCCCAGCTGGAGGCTATCTTCCGGCGCAGAGTGCCGGATGGCGCGGTCCCTTCCACGAGACGGGGCATCTGTTCAAGCGCCATATCGGTTGCTGTCAGCAACTCCTCAGACCACAGCCGTGCCCCGGTATCGAGCCAACTTGTTCCCGCTGCATCCGACATCTCAGAAACATGCTCTCCTGTCAGCCAAAGCCTGAGATAGTCCTTAGGCAGAAGGACCTTATTTACACGCGTAAAAATCGCCGATTCGTTCTCTTTAACCCAGACAAGTTTGGGTGCTGTGAAGCCGGGGAAGACGATATTCCCGGTGATCGAACGAAACCGGGAGTCAGCATCCAGCCGGGCCGCCTGTTTGTGACTGCGGGTATCATTCCAGAGGATGCAGGGCCGGAGTACCTGATCCGCCTTACCTAACAATGTTGCCCCATGCATCTGACCGGAAAGACCGATACCTCTGACCGCCGAGAGCGCATTTCCATGGCTCGTTTTTAGTGTATCCAGCGCCTGCTCGGTGGCGTAAATCCAGTCAGCAGGATCCTGTTCCGACCAGCCCGGATTTGGGCGTGCCACATCAAGTCCGCCGGCAGCCGAAGCGATTATGCGTTGATCTTCGTCAATCAGCAGTGCTTTTACCCCGGATGTCCCCAGATCAAGCCCAATATACATGTCGATATTTCCGTTCGCGCAGTTTCCAATCAGAGCGTCTCTTCCAGGTAGCTTGTGACAACAGTCTCTACACCTTGCTGCCAGACGGCCTGCAGCATGTAACCGAAGCGTTCACGAAACACTTCGGAGCGGCCGACTTCACCATAGATGTCTTCCATCTTCAACCAGGCCGCGGCATCATCTTTGGCAACACGGGCGACAGACGCAAGACGATCCCAGCTGGGGTCATTGGGTTCAATCATTTTACCACTTTCAGTTGTACCATGGCAGTAGCGGCACCAGAGCGCCGATGCAAGGGCTAGGCCTGTGACATCCGCGCCTGCTCTCAACCTGTCGGCAATGGATGGAATGATAAATTTAGGCTGGCGATTGGAACCATCCAGGCATAGTCTGCTAATGGTGTCACCGATCTTAGGGTTGGCGAAACGCTCCTCAATTTTCTTAAAATATTTGTGCAAATCCGTATCCGGCACTGGAGGGACAACGGGTATGATCTCCTCACGCTCGACCTTTTGGAGAAAACTGCGGATCATGGGATGTTCCATCGCCTCATGGGCAAAGTGGATATCCAGAAGGCCTGCGGGATAAGCGATGACTGCATGCCCGCCATTGAGAATACGGATTTTCATATTCTCATAGGGCGTTACATCGGGTACGAATTGCACCCCAACATGCTCAAGTGCCGGACGGCCGGCGGGAAAATTGTCTTCCAGCACCCATTGGGTGAAGTCTTCGCTGAAAACCGGCCAATTATCCTTAATGTCGAAATCGCAGTTTAAAATTTTCCGCTCGCGATCCCCGGTGGCAGGGGTGATCCGGTCCACCATACCATTTGGAAAGGCAACATGGTCAATAATCCAATGGCTGAATTCAGGATCGGACAGTTTGGCCAGGCCAGCCACCGCCTTGCAGGCCACAACCCCATTATGGGGGATGTTGTCGCAGGACATGACCGTGAATGGCTCGGTGCCTGCCTCACACCGTTGTTTGAGCCCCGCAACGATCAAACCGAAAACTGTCTTAGGGCTCTCGGGAGTGGCCCCGTCCGCCACTATTTCAGGGTTCCCAGCGTCAAAAACACCGGAGGCGGGATCGATAAAATAGCCGCCTTCCGTGATGGTCAACGACACAATACGGATTGCAGGATCGGCCAGAGTACGGATGATGCCCGCTGGATCATCGGGAGAAAGGAAATCGATCATCGCACCGGTGACACGCGCAGCACTACGGCTTGCAGATTGCTCCACGATAGTGGTCAGAAAATCCTGATCTGCGAGAACCAAGCGCATCTTCTCATCCGATGGCAACACGCCGGCACCAATGATGGCCCATCCATGATCGCGGCCGGTATTAAAAAGTGTATCCAGATAGACAGCCTGGTGGGCGCGGTGAAAATTGCCGACACCGAAATGCACGATGCCTGCAGAGAGCGCCGAGCGGTCGTAGTTGGGCGTGGCGGTGGTGGCGGGAATGGCGTCGAGGTTTTGAGCGGAAAGTCTTATGGTCATAACTGCCCTCCTATCTAAATTGCTTTCAATCGAGCGTATCAGCCTCAGCTCATCCAATTACCGCCATCAACATTGTAAGTCTGAGCGACAATGTAGTCGGCCTCAGAACTAGCGAGAAACACTGCCATGCCAGTCAGGTCTTCAGCGGTTCCCATCCGGCCATAGGGTACTGAGGCACCCGCAAGGCGTTTTTTTTCACCTAGTAGTAGGTCTTCGTATTTGGCAAAAAGGGCGTCCACATGGTTCCAGTGTTCACCGTCCACAACTCCTGGAGCAATTGCATTTACATTGATGCCATATTGGATCAAGTTTAACCCTGCCGATTGGGTCAGACTTATCACGGCGGCCTTCGTTGCACAATAGATTGCAACCAGCGATTCACCGCGCCGCCCTGCCTGGCTGGCCATATTGATAATCTTACCCCCTTTTCCCCGGCTGATCATTGCCTTCGCCACTGCTTGAAGCATGAACAAGGTGCCCGCGACATTGACCGAAAAAAGCCGATTGTAACTTTGACGGGTGATCTCGATAATCGGAGCAAGGTCAAACAATGCCGCATTGTTAATAAGTATGTCTATACCACCTGAGTGGTCCTCAACAGCTTTTACAGCCGCATCGATGGAGGACTGATCGGCCACATCAAGCCTGATTGGATAAGCATTGGCTCCAATTTCCAAGGCGGCCTTTTCAGCCCCCTCAAAATTTATGTCAGCAACTGCCACCGATGCACCCTCTTGCACATAGGCTTTCACAAAGGCTTTGCCGATGCCCCGTGCACCACCCGTAATTATAGCTGATTTCCCGCTGAGACGTTTCATAGAATGGTTCCCCCAGTCGTCGAATTCCCTATATGAGGTTATCCGTTACGGGCACATTTTAGCTTTTCGGCATTGTGCTTTGATGTAGGGATAGGAATTTGCTTTTTTAAAAATGGTGAATTGTGTACCGGTCTTACTCGTAGCTTAATAAATTGAGATACCAAAGAAGTGATCACCATAAGCACCTGATAAACAAAATTGCATCTGTTGTCAATACAAGTTTTTTCTATGGTGTTGCAATACCAAGCCGAATTGAGTATAGTTCATTATCGCGCCTACGGCCGGGTTTTTAAATTAGATTTCAATCTGTTAATTAGCACATCGATTGTGAAATCATTCGCGCAGGGTGATGATAACTTAGCATGGATAATGGAGGTGATTTTATTCTGTTTCACGTTTCACGACTTAATTTTCATGTTTTATGAAAACAGTCTATTTTATCCGGTACACGCAAAGCGAAGCGAACCTCAAAGGCATCCTTGCTTCTCGGCATGATCATCCGCTTAAAGCTGTTTTTCAAATCATTGCAGTCCCTCGAAGGCAAAAGCATTCTGTTTGTAACGCATGCCGTTACCCTGCGCATAGTCAAGGCGATCCTCGAACAAACCTTGCCCGACTATCCGCGCGAAATAGCCAGAAACGGCGAAATCTGGAAATTGCAATTTACAGGCCTTGGTAATATCCACGCGGTAGGTTCATTTTTTCTTGGTGGCAGCAAGGCCGCCATATCCCGTGCATAGGCTCATACGAGATGAACAGTAGGCAATAAGAACTGATGGAGATTTCAATGAGTGCGGTAGATAATTTTATACAGATTCTGGCCGACAACCGCGCCGGAAAAGGAAAGGGGATCTATTCTGTCTGTTCCGCCCAGTCCACCGTACTTGAAGCTTCCATGCTTCAGGCAAAACAAGACGGTTCCATCCTGCTGATCGAGTCGACCTCCAACCAGGTTAACCAGTTCGGTGGATACACCGGTATGAAGCCGGCCGACTTCGTAGACTTTGTCCACGATATCGCCACCAAAGTCGGTTACACCAAAAACGATATTCTGCTCGGCGGCGATCACTTGGGTCCGAATGCTTGGCAATCCGAAAATGCTGAGCCTGCAATGGCTAAAGCGATGGAACTAATCAAAGAATACGTCAAGGCTGGATATCAGAAAATTCACCTTGACGCTTCCATGTTCTGCGCCGACGACGAAGGTGATCGCCATCAGCCGCTGGCTGATGAAATCGTTGCATCGCGTGCCGCCGCCATGGCGAAAGTTGCTGAAGAAACGCATACAGCGTTCCGCACTAACCAACCTGCACCTGTCTACATCATTGGTACCGAAGTCCCGATTCCAGGCGGTGCCCAAGAAGAGGAAAAAACCGTAACGCCGACCACATCGGCAGATGCCATCAGAACCATTGAAGTCACCAAAGCGGCCTTTGAAGCAGAAGGGCTTTGCGATGCTTGGGACCGCGTCTACGGTGTGGTTGTTCAGCCAGGAGTTGAATTCGGTGACGACCATGTTTCCCATTACGACCGTGATGCCGCTAAAGGCCTCAGTAAAGAGATCATGAACCAAGATCGTTTCGTTTACGAAGCGCACTCCACCGACTACCAGTCCGAAACCAGTCTAACCCAATTGGTGGAAGATCACTTCTGCATCCTCAAAGTGGGGCCGTGGTTGACCTTTGCCTACCGTGAAACACTGTTTGCCCTCACGATGATCGAAGAAGAAATGCTGGAATCGAAGGGCATCGAAACCTCCAAACTGCGTGAAGTGATTGATGCCATAATGCTTGCAAAGCCAAAGTATTGGCAAAAATACTATCCGGGCGATGAGGCCACGCAAGCGTATAAACGGAAGTACAGCTTCTCCGACCGTTCGCGCTATTACTGGCCGAACGAGAAAATTCAGGAAGCTGTTGTGAAACTGGTTACGAATCTCAAGGAAAACCCGATTTCCCTGTCGCTGCTGAGCCAGTACATGCCTAACCAGTACAATGCGGTTAATAAGGGAGTCATCGCGAATGATGTTGAGGCAATCATCATCAACCGCATACAGGATGTTCTCGGCATCTATACCCGCGCTTGTAACATGTCTAGGTAGGATTTCCAACCTTCAGGATAGGTATTCGTCTAATTCACTAAAAGTACTTGTGCCCTCCATTGGCCCTTTTCTATTTACTGCTATCGCACCGCTTGCATTTGCGTAACGTAATGCATCCGTAACGGGCATATCCATCAACCGGCATGTGACGAAAGTGGCACCAAAACAGTCACCCGCACCGGTAGGATCTATTTCTTCAGCCATATATGCTGGCATAGATAGGCGTTGCTTTTTATCAAAGTAACTGCATCCTTCGCTTCCTCTTTTCAGGATGATCTCGCTCACGCCTACCCCGAGAATTTCTTTTATTGCTTCATCTTCATTGTTGGTATCAGTTAAAAGAGATATCTCTTGCCCACTGGGCAGAAATATATCGGTATTCCTGAGTATAAAATCGATCGCTTCAGTTATCCCGTTTAACTGCAAAATTTCCTTACGAATATTGGGATCAAACGATATGGTTCCACCCCTGTCTTTGATGGAATGAACTGCCATTTTTACTGATTCTATAATACCTGAGGAAAACAGGGACGAGCCCATAATATGAAAATGCGAGCACTCTTGAAGCAGTTTTTCACCCGCCGCCGTTAGAGATATATGAGCGCAGGCACTGTTGGTAATATTGAAAATAAAATCACGCTCCCCATTTAACCTGTAGTTTACAAAAGCACTGCCAGTCGTCGATTCACCTATTACTTTGATAGCTGATACGTCAACACCATCATTCTTTAACCGATCAATATTTAGGTGCCCGAAATCATCATCTCCAACACAACTTATGATTCCGCATGGATAATTCAGATGTGCGACCTGATCTATAAAAATGGCAGGTGCCCCACTTGGGTATGGACCGACGAAATATCCAGGTGTCCGAAAACCTTGACCTCTCTTTGTTGTCATTATTTCGACAAGAATTTCCCCGAGGGTAACTATTTTTTTCATTTTTAATCCGCTATGCAGTTGTTGTGCATTATCAATATGTTCAACCTATGGATTATTTCATGCGATCTAATTCGCTTCGATAGCAATTGTAACCATCCAAGAGTATAATTGTTAGCTGTTTGCCCAATCGTACCTTTAAGGCGTCTGCAAGTGTACTCGTTCCGCTTCCAGGCCCACCTGCAAGGCCAATCCAAAATTGCTTATCGTCAGTCAACTGGGCTGCTCTTTGTCGGAGTTCCGCTGCAAGGTCGTCGTATTCTTGCGTTATCTGCAAGCTTAACGATTCCATGGAAATTGAACTTAATTATTGCTGCTTGACCCGCTAAGTAGCCTATCTCACATCACAACGTATGCCGTGATTATAAGATTGAATGAAATTGTGTCTAATCAATCTTTTTGCTGAAATCAAGGCAATTTAAAAATTCCATACTTATAAAGTGTTAAATAAAAATAGTCTTCCAAGTATCCATGGCGTGAGTTCATGGGTATCTGCTAATTGCGCTCCTTTTTATAATTTCTATATCATATTTATTAATGCGGTCATATGCAAAGCTCAAGTGTCACCCATGGGCCGGTCCGTTAACATCACTTGAGATATATATCACCGTATTTATTAAATTTAGTTAAATTATATAAAAAATAATCAAAAATACTAGTAATTTTGATTGACATCCCATTAAATTTAAAATATTAATTTAAATTAATTTAATTAACATTCTTATTAGGGGATTGTTGTGAATATCAACCCCAAAACTGATAGACGCGGAAATAAATCCATACAACTACGGCGTTTTAACGAGAGACGATTATTGAAAATTTTGCGCCGGGTTGGGGCTGCCTCTCGGGCGGATTTGGCGCGCTACACAGGCCTGACAAATCCGGCGGTTGGCGATATCGTCACTTCGCTTGCCGGGCAAGATTTGGTCCATTTGGGTGAAAAGCTTCATAAAGGCAACCGTGGTCAGCCCGCCACCATTATTCGTTTGAATGGTACCGGTGCTTACAGCATCGGTGTTCGGCTTGATCGGACCGGGATTGAAACCGTATTAGCTGATTTTGACGGCAACCTGATATCACGCTTTGCGTACGATATGCAGCTTCCGAGACCTGGCCAAACACTATCAATCGTTAAAAAGGATATTGAAAAAACATTAACATTTTTACGGGACGACAAAACAGAGCGATTAGCGGGGATCGGGGTGGCCATCCCCTATAATTTAGAAAGCTGGCTTAAGGAACTGAATATCCCTTCAAATCCCTTTTCCGATTGGGCGAATTTTGATTTTGAACGAGAATTAGATCATGCCACCAATTTGGCTGTCTACCGAGAAAATGACGGAACAGCTGCAGCAGTGGCTGAACTTTTCTTCGGCGTTGGTCGCGAAATAGATAATTTTCTTTATTTATTTGTCGGCCCGGGTCTTGGCGGCGGTTTGGCCTTAGACGGTGATATTGTGCGCGGTTCTTCGGGAAATGCCGCCGATGTGGGACTGATGCCCACATCACCATCCACTTTAGTGTCCGCTCCTAAACCCAAAGGAATTTTTGATATCATGCTCAACCGCGCTTCCTTGAACACCCTGATACGCCACCTTCGATATAACGATATTCCGGTTGAATCCAAGGCTGATTTGGAAGCTGTCATTGCCCAAAAATCTACACCGGTACGTGAATGGTTGGATGATTGTACGATGGCCCTTTCCCAATTGATTTGGGCTGGTCGGTCCTTATTGGATGTACCGGTGATTGTCATCGATGCGGATGTAGGTGGTGGTTTAAAAGATTTATTAAAGGGAAGACTGGAGGCTGCCCTGGCAGATAGTGCCCCTGAATCACGAACCCCACCCCGGATCGTATTGGGATCGTTCGGCACTGACGCCGGTGCTTTGGGCGCGGCCAGCCTGCCAATATTTTATAGCTTTTCTACCAGTAAAGGAAAATTTAACCAATGAAATGGACAATCTATACGCGTAAATTGTGGTGATTTAAATCTGAAATTCTAATCGCTCGTCACTTAAAATATTTACGCACCAACGCTCTATTAAATTTTGATGGGGTTCGGCTCCCTGTCAAAGGACGTAATTTTTCCTGTGCATCGTGTAGATCGTACCATGAAGATATGAAGGAGGTGAAGGTAGCCGCCTGAAAAATTGATGCCCGCAAAATGGGTTAGAAGACAGTAAAACTTCAATTGTGGTTGTGTACGGTTGTTTGAAAACCGTTATGCATTTACTTGTTGGAAGGAGGATGGGAACATGAAAAAAACACTTACAACGTTGGTTGTAACCGTAGGCTTATTTCTATCTTTGATGGGTGGAACGCGAGCCTTCGCTAAAGATGTCACGATCAATATAGCACTTGCAAACAATCCAATTTCTCAGGCAATGGAAAAGCTTACCCAGGAAAAGTATTCCGCTCCTGGTGTAAAAGTGAACATTTCCGTCCTGCCCGAAAATGACTTACGCCAAAAACTGACCACCCAGGCATCAACTAAGGGAACAACCTATGATATGTTCTATATCGGCCCTTACGAGGCAGCCAATTGGGCGCGATTCGGGTGGTTGGAAAATCTGGAGCCTTATTTTAAGGCGTTGACGCAGGAAAAGAGTAAGTGGTATGATCGGGATGATCTAATCAAGGGTATGGTAGGGTCGTTATCCTATAAGGGTGATATGTATGCGATACCCTTCTACGGGGAAGCCTCGTTCATCATGTACAACAAAGAGCTCTTTGCCAAAAAGGGCTTAACCATGCCGGCTGAACCGTCCTGGGATGAAATTTACGAACTAGCGAAAAAAATTCATGATCCGGATAAAGGCATCGTCGGAATGACGATGCGTGGTGCACCGGGCTGGGGAATGAGTGGTGCGCCATTTGTTACCATTGTTAACGCCTTTGGTGGCCGGTTCTACGATATGAACTGGAAGGCAACCATCGATACACCGGAACAGCGGGCAGCCTGGAAGATGTATAAAAAGATCCTGCGAGAAGCCGGACAGGCGGATATTCTCTCCTATACATACAACGAGTGTATCGCACTGATGCAGTCAGGCAACTGTGGGATTTATTATGATGCGACGTCCATCGCACCGCCGCTCGAAGCCGAAGGGTCGGCCGTTAAAGGGAAAGTCGGCTACGTCATGCCTCCTCATCAAAAAATGAAATCGAATACCTCCTGGCTGTGGAATTGGGCGATGGGAATTAACCCCAAGTCGTCACCGGCGAAAAAGAAAGCTTTATTTGATTTCATGTTGTGGGCGACTTCGAAAGATTTTATCAAAATGACGGTCGATCTCGATCCCACCGGAGCCAGCACGCCTCCGGCGTCCCGGGCGTCAACCTATAGGCTCCCGGTGTATGCGAAAGCGCCGTATGCTGATATGACCTTAAAAACCCTCAAATCCACTGATTTCACCAAGCCAACAATGAAACCGGTTCCTTATGTTGGTCTCCAGTACATTGCAATTCCTGAGTTTGCCGACGCCGGAACGAGAATGACAGAGTATCTGGCGGATTATGTGGTCGATAAAATAACCCTGGATAACGCGATCCGCAAAACCCAAAAATTGTTTGACCAGGTCGCGGAAGACGGAGGATACAGATAAGCATGGTTTTGTCATTTGAAAAAGCGGACCTGCCGGAGATCATTCCAAAAGTCTCCGGCAGGCTGTATCGACCACCGGGGCAATCTAAGCAATAGTATACGCACAATGTATTGCTTCTTCTCTGCGTTTCTTGTCTGTTAACATATCATGGGCAACACGTTTAAGAGGAAAATGTCATGATAAAAAATAAAGATTGGCTATTCTTATTTCCGGGGATGATTGTAGTGGCTGTTATCACCCAGGTACCATTTATCTTAACCCTGGTCTATTCAACGTTGAGATGGAACCTGGCACGCCCCGACCTTCCAGTTAAATTCACCTGGTTTAAAAACTATTGGTATTTTCTGAGGATCCAAGATTGGCCCCAAATTCCTGAGTTTTATTATATTGTCTGGCAGACAGTTCTCATCACACTTTGTGCCTTGGCGATATGTACAATCGTCGGCTTTTTACTCGCGTTACTCTTGGATCATGCCATTCCAGGCGTTAATGTCGCCAGAACATTGATATTAGGACCATTTTTTGTGATGTCTACAGCCAGCGGGGTGATTTGGAAAACCACGATCTTGAACACGACCTTCGGATGGTACGGCGTGATCGCTAAATATTTAGGATTTACCCCTGTCGACCTAATCAGCTATCACCCCATCGCTGTCATCGTGATCCTGTTTTGTTGGCGCTGGATGCCATTTTTTGTGCTGATGATGTTAGCAGGGTTGCAGAGTCTTCCTGAAGAGATTGTGGATAGCATGAAGGTGGATGGTACGAATTGGTGGCACGCCACCTTTTCGGTGAAACTGCCGATGATTCGAAAACACATTACCGTCGCGATGATGCTAGGGCTCATTTTTCTTGTAAAAGAGTTTGGGCTTATCCTGGTGACCACCGCCGGCGGTCCCGGAACAAGCTCGTATACCCTTCCCTACGCGGTTTACATGCAAGTTTTCAATGCTTCGAATGTGGGCCGGGCCGGGGCCCTGGCTGTCATCACAGTTGTCATGACGTTGATTGGCATCAATATCCTTTATCATACTATTCAAAAAC
>CAJIBC010000038.1_pt1 | contig 11664 bp, 12 predicted proteins | sample 9199231 | NCBI WGS metagenome assembly CAJIBC01 (sample SAMEA7708282, study PRJEB35096) | sediment metagenome | biome: marine neritic benthic zone biome [ENVO:01000025]; feature: sediment [ENVO:00002007]; material: shallow marine sediment [ENVO:03000034] sea grass bed [ENVO_01000059] ...
GCGGTTGTTGACGAAGTTCGTCGCCAGTTCCGCGAGATTCCGGGCATCATGGAAGGCACTGCCAAACCCGATTATAGTGCATGTGTGGACATCGTCACCAAGTTCGCTCTCAAAGAGATGCTGGTTCCCGCCCTTCTGCCGGTTATCGCCCCGATTATCGTGGGTTTCCTGCTGGGCAAAATCGCTCTCGGCGGACTGCTCATCGGTTCCATCGTAACCGGCGTGTTCGTGGCCCTGTCCATGACCACCGGCGGCGCTGCTTGGGACAATGCCAAGAAATACATTGAAGACGGTCACTTGGGTGGCAAGGGCTCCGACGCCCACAAAGCCGCCGTTACCGGTGACACCGTAGGCGACCCGTACAAAGATACAGCCGGTCCCGCGGTAAACCCCATGATCAAGATCCTCAACGTTGTGGCCTTGCTCATGGTGCCATTCTTATAGTCGAAAGAACAAATGCCTGCTGAGCAGGCGTGGGATATACTGGGATCGGCCCCCTTTGGGGGCCGATCCTTTTTTGTTGCATGTTAATGGTGAGAATGCTATATTTAACGTCTATTTGGGCGCTTATGCACATCTAATTGCACAACTGTGGTGCTTCTATGACAGACAACGAAGGTGAAGATAAATCAGTAAATGCGAACGCCAAAACCAAGCGATTTAAGGTTGGTGATCTTGCAGTATACCCCGCCCATGGGGTCGGCCGCATAGAAGCCATAGAGACCAAAGTCGTCAATGGCGAAGAGCATGATTTTTATATTATGAAAGTGCTTGAGAACGGCATGGTCATTATGATTCCGACGTGGAACGTGGAGTCGGTTGGATTAAGGGACGTCATCAGCAAAAAAGAGGTCCCCAAAATCATCGATGTAATTAAATCCAAACGGGAACTCACCATCGACAATCAGACCTGGAATCGTCGCTATCGTGAATACATGGACAAAATTAAGACCGGTTCCCTTTACGAAGTGGCCGAGGTATTTCGCGACCTGTCGTTGCTCAAATTTACCAAGGATCTCTCTTTTGGAGAGCGCAAACTCTATGATACAGCACACACACTATTGATCAAAGAGCTTTCCACCGCCAAAAACAGCGATGAAAAGACGGTCACCAAGGAGATAGAAGCGCTTTTCGGTTCCACTAAAAAAGAAGAGTAACGCCTCGGACCAATGGCACGTCCAGACGTCCCAATGCCCAGGGAGCTCAGCGTCGCCCCAGCAGATTCCGGCCGCCGGCTGGACGCCTACGTCGCCCGCCAATTGCCCGATATCACCCGCTCATACGCAGCATTGCTGATACGCCAGGGCGCCATTCAAGTGGACGGCGCCCTTGTCAAACCCAGCCATAAAACCAAAATTCGAGAGCACATCACCATCCGTATCCCGGCCCCCGAACCGGTGGATTTGGTCCCTGAACCCATGGCGTTGGATATTCTTTTTGAAGATCGCCATCTCATCGTCATCAACAAACCACCCGGTTTAGTCGTCCACCCCGCAGCCGGGCACGCCTCGGGCACATTGGTCAACGGTATTTTACACCACTGCCCCAACCTGGCAGGGATCGGCGGTGAAATGCGCCCCGGTATCGTTCACCGGCTGGATAAAGAGACATCCGGTATCATTGTTGTCGCCAAAACAGCTCACGCATTGGCGGGGCTCTCCCATCAATTCAAGGCCCGTAGGGTGGAAAAACGATACTACGCACTGGTTCACGGCTTGCCGGATAGAGACAGCGGTACCATCGACCTTCCGGTTGGGCGGCACCCTGTGGACCGAAAAAAAATGTCCACCGTCAGCCCTCGCGGTCGAGAGGCGCTGACCTTGTGGCGGATCATAGAAAAATTTGAAGGCGCCACTCTGCTGGAGGTTCATCCAAAGACCGGCCGCACCCACCAGATTCGGGTCCATTGTAAATCCATGGGGCATCCCATTGTCGGTGATCCGGTATATGGCGCCCGGAAAAAGCTGTCGAATTTGGCCAAACGCGACATTCCCTTTCACCAGGCGGTCAAAAAGGCTGATCGGCAGATGCTGCATGCCTTTCAACTGGGGTTTGTACATCCGGTGACTGCTGAAAATCACCATTTTGACGCACCGTTGCCGGAAGATATGATGGCTGTAATTGAGGCGTTGAAGAAAATTTAATAGGATTTAATGAATTTCAGAACGAAAACCCCCTGCAGCCAATAATTGGCTGCAGGGGGTTTGTTTGAAATGTCGCAATAGCTTTGTTAAGCCGCGTTGTTTTTTGCATCCGGGTTGTAGCATAGACGGCAGCATCCCAGACAACGGTTGGATTCGTGAGCCGCATCTTTTTCGCTGATGACCTGGTCCACCTCAACCATGGAGTCGATGCGATCGGCCACCTCCAGCTCCGGCATGGGGGTGCGCTTCTTTTTCTCCACACCCGGGACCGTCTCAAAAAGCGATTCTGCAATGTGCTTTTTGCGAAGCGATTTGGGAGACCCCTTAATTTCTTCACCTGTTAAATACTGGTGAATGGACCGCGCTGCGCGTCGCCCTCCGCCGATGGCATCCACCACCAGAGAGGGGCCGGTGGCCACGTCGCCGCCGGTGAAGAGGTAGGGCAGGCTGCACTGCAAGGTCTCTTCGTCATTATCAAAAGTGCTCCAGCGGGTGATGGCGATATTTTCCTTCTCTTTTTCTTTTTCCAGAAAACTGATGTCGGGTTGTTGGCTGATGGCGGAAATAAGCATATCCACATCGAGGGTGGTTTCCGATCCTTCTATGGGCACGGGCCGGCGGCGGCCGCTGGCGTCGGGTTCGCCCAATTCCATCTGTAGGTATTCCAAGCCTTTAACGCGGCCTTGGTCATCTTTAATCACCTTCGTGGGAGCCGCCAGGAATTGGAATTGGATGCCTTCATGCTCGGAGGCCACGATTTCAACCTCATTGGCCGGCATCTCCTTACGGGTCCGCCGGTAGACGATATACACTTTTTCACATCCCAGGCGTAGCAAGGTACGGACACAATCGATGGCGGAGTTACCGCCGCCCACCACCGCCGCACGTTTGCCCACCGGAATACTTTTTTCAGGGTGGTTGGCGACCTTGGAGAGAAAGTTGATCCCTTGCCACACGCCTTCGGCATCCTCGCCGTCGATGCCGAGAGTGTAGTCCTTCCAGGCGCCGATGCCCATGAAGATGGCGTCATATCCCTCTTCGTGCAAGGAGTGGATAGTGAAATCTTCACCCAGTTGAGTGTTGTAATGAACCTCGATTCCCAGGTTGAGGATCCCTTCGATCTCCCAATCGAGGACCTCGTCCGGCAGGCGGTATTCGGGAATGCCGTATCTTGTGATCCCGCCCAATTTTGACATGGCATCGTAAATGGTCGGCGAATGGCCCAGGCGGCGCAGAAAGTAGGCCGCACTGACACCGGCCGGTCCGCCGCCGATGATGGCTATTTTTTTGCCGGTATCAGGGGCGCAGGAGATGGGCAGGCGTTTGCCGGAGTTCATCTCCCAATCGGCCACAAACCGTTTGAGCTGGTTGATGGAGACTGCTTCGTCTTCCAGACCCCGGCGGCAGTAGTCTTCACACGGATGGGGGCATACCCGGCCACAGCTGAGCAGCAAGGGGTTGCGTTCGCGGATGGTGTTGACCGCAGCGGCATAATCACCCTCTTTGATCTGGCGGATATATTGGGGGATGTTGATCTCGGCCGGACAGGTTTGCTGGCACGGGGCCAAGGCCGCGTCCTCTTCGTTGAAGGTCAGCAGGCGCTGGCTCATGGTGCGCACCGTTAGAATATTCTTGGGGCAAGCGGTTTCGCAGGCACCGCATCCCACACATTTGGCTTCGTCCACCACCGGGAAGCCTTTGGGACCCATGTCGATGGCATCGAATTTACATGAGCGCACACAGTCGCCCAAACCGAGGCAGCCGATGGAGCATACCCTTTTGCCGCCGTACATGCTCGAAAGCGCGGCGCAGGTATTGGCGCCGCTGTAAACATATTTGTCGTCGGCCCGGTGGCCGCCTTCGCATAGGTTCAACGATTTCTGGGGTTCAGCGCTTCCCGGATCCACTCCCATGACCCCGGCAATATTGACGGCCGCTTCCATACCGGCGACGATACACACGCTGGGGGGTACCTTGCCGGCCACCACGGCGTTGGCCGCTGCCGAGCATCCGGCATAGCCGCAACCGCCACAATTGGCACCCGCCATGAAATATTCGACCTCTCCAATGCGTGGATCCTCCCATACATAGAACACTTTGGATGCCACGCTTAATACGATACCGCAGACGGCTCCAATACCCAACATGACGATGATTGCTTCTAACAAGGAAAGCCTCCTTATGAATCCTATACCATACCCCTGAACGCGTAGAAACTGAGAGAAATCACACCGGCCGTGACAAGGGCAATGGAGGTGTCCTGCAGCGGCTTGGGAACTCTGGCCAACAGGACACGCTCACGAAGACCGGCAAAAATTATCAGGGCCAGGCCAAAACCGGCGGCATAACCGAAGGAGGTGACCAGGGCCGGCAGGAATTCGAGTTCCTTGTCGATGTTCAGCACACAGGCACCGAAGACGGCGCAGTTGGTGGTGATCAGCGGCAGGAAAATACCGAGGCCGGCATACAAGCCAGGGATACTCTTTTTTAAAAACATTTCAACAAATTGTACCAAGGAAGCAATGACCAGAATAAAGGCGATGGTCCGCAGGTAGACGAGTTTCTGGGGTGCCAGCAGATATTCGTAAATGACCCAGGTGATGACCCCCGCCATCACTAATACAAAGATGACGGCCATGGCCATGCCGATGGCGGTTTCCATTTTCTTTGAAGTCCCCAGAAAAGGGCAATTACCCAAGAATTGTGCCAACAAAATGTTGTTCACGAAAATGGTGGCGATGATGATCTCAAAATATTCCATGGTAGCTTAACTCCTCCGGCTATTTACTGGGGATCAGGTTCATTGCGCAGAGCAATAATCCCAAAATCACAAAAGCGCCCGGAGCCTGCACGGCAAAGGCGAAAGGTTCGAAAGAGGCACCGAAAATATTGGGGATGTTCCAGTGAACCAACCCAAATACATCCCCCACCAAAGATCCGGTACCGATCAGTTCGCGTACAGCGCCCAGCAGGGCCAGCGCCCAGGTGAACCCGAGCCCGATGCCCAATCCGTCGGCGGCCGACATAAAGGGGCCGTTTTTGGAGGCAAACGCCTCGGCTCTACCCAAAACGATGCAGTTTACCACAATCAGGGGGATAAACACGCCCAGATCCAAAAAGAGGTTATAGGCGTAGGCTGCCATCACCTGTTCCACCACGATGACAAAGGTGGCGATGATGATGATAAAGCAGGCGATGCGCACCTTGGCCGGAATGACTTTTCGCAGCAAAGAGACCAGCACGTTGGAGCAGAGCAGCACGAAAGTTGTGGCCAGCCCCATTCCGATACCGTTTTTCATGGATGTGGTCACACCCAATACCGGGCAGAGACCCAACACAAGACGAAATGGGGGGACTTCTTTCCAGAGGCCTTTGGTGAACTCGGATACGATGGACTTGGCCATTACAGTAAACTCCTTTTATTTGCTCTTCTCTTTGAGTTTTTCCAGCAGTTGTGGCTTCAATTTTGTATAGGTGTCGATGGCTTGCATCGCGCCTTTGCATACCGCCCTTGAAGTAATGGTGGCGCCACCGAGGGCGCTGATGTCTCCGCCGTCATTGGTCACTTGGATCGGGCTATCGATGCCTTTACCTTTAAACTGGGCGGAAAATGCAGGATCGTTTTTGGCGTTGGCCCCCAGGCCAGGGGTCTCCTTGTGGGTGGTCACACCCAGGCCGATAATGGTGTCATCATTGACATTAAAGGCGACAATCATGCCGATTTTATCGGCAAAACCGGTTGTTCGGGTTTCCAGGGCCACGGTATTGGCTTCACCATCGAACACGCCCACAAAGATACTGTGTTCTTCCTCGCCATCGGTGATTTTAAAACGGGAGTCCTCTGCAACGGGATCGTTCTCGGCACCTTCCATGATCTGACGAACAGCCGGGCCTTTGACCAGGGTCATTTCCTGGTTTTCAATCAAAGGCGCCGTAAAATCTTTCAGTGCAGCCAGGCTCCATCCTGAAATAGTGCTCAGAAGGGTTAACACCACCACCATTTTGATCATTTCGCCCATTGTTATGCTACCTTTCCAAGTGCCTTGGGTCTAATTTTATCGACCAGTGGATTAATCAGGTTGATGAGCAGAATCGCAAAGATGACACCATCGGGGTATTGGCCGATGCTGCGGATGACGATGGTCATGATGCCGCCAACGGCGCCGTATATCAGCATGGCCACCGTATTGACCGGTGAGGCGCTGTCGTCGGTGGCCAGGAAGATGGCACCCATCAGCGAAAAGCCTGAGAAGAGATGAAACAAAGGACCTGCAAAGCGTGTGGGGTCCGCCATATGAAAGGCGGTGGCCGTAACAACCAGACCGGCAACAAACGCTACGGGAATTTCCCAGCGCATGAAACCGCGGATGACCAGGTAGATTCCGCCGATGATCAGCGCCAAGCCGCAAGTGGCGCCGGCGCCGCCGACTTGCCGGCCAACGATCAGATCGACGATGCTGATTTGGGCAACGGATTCCGTGCCGAAGGCTTTGAGCGCCACCAGCGGGTGGAAGCCGGCAAAGTCAAAGTTCATGTGCAGCAGTTGGGCGTCGAAATCGAGGTAGCTCTTCCAGGAGACCATGAGAATGGCATAGGCCAAGGCTACCGGGGAGAATGGATTGGCGCCGATCCCGCCGAAAATTTGTTTGCCGATCACGATGGCCAGGAAAGTGCCGGTCAATACCAGCCAATAAGGAGCGGTGGCCGGCAAAAGCATGCCCAGGATCAGTCCCATGAGGGCAGCATGGCCGTCCCCCACCGTGACTTCCCTTTTGGAGGCCTTATTAAACAGCCACTCCCAGCCGATGGCGCTGGAAACGGCCAAGCAGAGAACACCTAATGCGGGAACGCCAAAATAGGCCAATCCCATTAATGCGGCCGGCAGGGCCGCCACAATGGTGTTGTAGTTTCGTTCTGGCACTCCATTGCCAAGGTGCAAGAAGGGCGCGTGGGAAACGATGAACTTCTTCTGATTATTCATTCTCTTCCTCCACCGGGATCGCGCTTGCGAGTTCGTATTTGGCCAGTTTGATGTATTGCAGGATCGGTATGCGGGAGGGGCAGACCAGACTGCATAATCCGCACTCCACACAGGAATACAGGTCGTACAGATCCGCCCCTTCCTGGAATTGGCCGACCTCTAAGAATCGTTCCAGCATGTGGACTTGGATATTGGATGGGCAGATGCGGGTACATTCCCCGCAGTTAATACACGGATAATCACTGCTCAAGACGATGTCTGCATGATTTTGGACCATGATCGCATCAGAGTCCGGCGCAATGGGTTGATCTTCCGAATAGATGGCCGTGCCGGTCATGGGACCGCCGAAAATAATGCGGTCACCGTCGTTCACCTCGATATTGAGTTTTCTTAAAACTGAGCCCACCGTTGTTCCCAGAGGGGCAGACACCAGGTTTTTGTCTCCGTTTTGATCCACCACGGTCAGAATTTTGTCTGTGGGAATGCGTCCCGACTCGACGGCCTTGCCAATGGAGGCCACTGCTTCGGCGCGAATGAAGAGCATTCCCAGATCTTCAAAGGATTGACCTTGGTTGAGCAATTGTCCTGTCAGGTGGTACAGAATCATCAGCGGCTGAGCGCCGGGATAAGCCGCGGGAACCGCTTTGACGTCAGCTGCAAAATGGCCGTCAAAATTCTGAAAGCTTTCCGCCGGAACCGCCACAACCACCTTTTCGACCCCCGTTGCAGCCTTTAATGCTTTGATGCCCTGATTGACGGCATGGGTTTGGCCTTTAAGAATATAAAGATTGGTCTCCACCAGCAGGTCGGTATCACCACCGTATATAATGATGGTGTCAATGGGTTTGTCCCCATCCAATAGTTTGTCCAACTGGCCGCCGCCCGGTGCACTGGAGAGAAAATCGCTTAAAACCTGGGGGGTGATACTTTCGGAGGCCTTTTGGAATTGATCATCCAACTCCTCATTCCCATCGGGGGCAATGGTAATGGCGGTGAACTTTTTGTTGTAATCCCCAGTAAACGCAGCCACCTTCTCGATGGTGCCCGTGACGGTGGATACCACTGCCGGTCCGGGTTGATCATCCCAGGTCAGAGGTTGGCCGGTTTTGACCCTTGCGCCGATTTTGATGATCTCCGAGGGGGTGATTCCCATCTCCCGAGGCAATAGCAGGGTCACGGCCTCGGCTGCCGGTACGGCTATGGGGTGGGGCAAGGTAGTGCTTAACAGCTCATAGCGAAAAGCGGGTTTGGCGTATCCTAAAAACGATCTCGATAGCATGGCTTAACCTTTACTGGGCTGCAACGGTGAATAATTGCGTTGACGATCAACTTGAAAAAACCGTCGTCGGGCTTATATTACATGACATTTTCCACAATCTTCCGATTTGGAAGTGGGTCCTTTTTCAAATTCTTCATGGCACTGCATGCACTGCTGATGAAAGGCATCGGAGCGTTTGGGATATTCGGAATCTTCCACCTCTTCTTCTTCATGGCATTCCAGACAACCCTCGGGAATGACCCCTTCTTCAGGATTGGGAACATGGCAGGCACCACAACTGATTAAGCCCGCTTCGTCATCCGGCGTGTGGTGGTGACAGTCGTAACAGTCGAGGCCATATCCTTTTTCACCCGTGTGGGTTTGGTGGTCAAAGAGCACTTTGCCTGCGTTGGTTTGGTACATCAGGCGGATGGGTTCTTCCGGTGCTTCGATGGGAAAGGCGGCATAACAGACAATCGCAATGAAAAGCAGTGGAATCGCCACGCTGTAAACGATCATGCGGTGCTTCTTCGAAGTCATCTGCACAAATTCCTTATAGTTCTTAGTTGGTTGGACTCAAATCACATGGAGACAAAAAAACCAAGGAACTCGAGTACCATAAAGGCCTAACGCTTTCAAGTCTTTTGTGAAACTGCCCGGAATGTCGGTGGTCGATCCTGGGCACGATGCTGCTCATTTTTTGGGGGAATTGTGGATTGGATGGACCGGTATGTCGGCTGGGGCCTCCTGCATTGGACTATCTTGTTCCAGCCGGCGGCCCAAGAATCGCTTGTTCAATTGGATCGCTTATTTCATAGGGTCTGTTACCGCCGGCAAGCAAAATATGGCGATAAGGGGGTGATTCGGCAGTTGCATTTTAACAAGATTGGGTCCACAATAAATTCCAATGGGGCCGTTCCAACCGCCTTTTATGCCCTATGGTTTGTCGAGCGTTGGGCGGTTCTGATTGCCCCTGCCGATGGTAAGTCCTGAATCAATTCAAGGAGGAGCCCAATGAAAGAGATCGATGAACTCAAATTGCCGGATAATGTGCGTTATACCAAAGATCACGAATGGGTCGCTGCCGAAGGGGAACGTTATATTATCGGTATTACTGATTATGCCCAAGACCAGTTAGGGGACATCGTCTATGTGGATCTACCTGAAGTGGGGACCGCCTTGGCGCAAGGTGAAGAGTTCGGAACCGTGGAGTCGGTTAAAGCGGTATCCGAACTGTACATGCCGCTTTCCGGTGAAGTGACGGCGGTCAACACCGAATTGGAAGAGAGCCCTGAACTCGTCAGTGATGATCCCTATGGCGGCGGCTGGATGGTAAAAATCAAAGCCGGTGATCAGGGCCAATTCGACCAACTGATGGATCACAATGCCTATTTGGCGACTTTGAGAGGATAGACGCCTATGCGGTATCTGCCCCACACCCCGGAAGAGGTCGAAACCATGCTATCGGCTGTGGGCGCCGGCACCATTGAAGATCTTTTTGCTCACATACCCCAGGCGTGCCGGCGCGGCAAACCCCTGGAGTTATCCCAAGCCCTCAGTGAATGGGAGCTTGACCGCCACATGGACGGTCTGTCGGGAACCACTGCCGTGCAGCCGGAGTACATGATTTTCATGGGCGCCGGCAGCTATGACCACCACATCCCCGAGGCCATCAAACAATTGCTGCGGCGCGGTGAGATCTTCACAGCGTACACGCCTTACCAGCCTGAGGTCAGCCAGGGCACCCTGCAAATCATCTATGAGTACCAGACGCTGGTGGCGCGATTGTTGGGCCTGGAGGTGGCCAATGCGTCGATGTATGACGGCGCATCCGCTTTGGCAGAAGCGTTGCTGATGGCGGTGCGCGTCACCAAGCGCAAAAGGGTGGCCATTTCCCAGGCCATTCATCCACTCTATCGGCGTGTGGTTCAAACATATTTTATGCCCGCCGGATTTGATATTGTGGAGCTGCCTTACGGACCCGACGGCAGGACCGATATGAGCGCATTGGCAGGTGCCACCGAACTGGCAGCCGTTGCCGTTCAATCCCCCAATTTCTTTGGATGCGTTGAAGATTTAGCGGCCTTGGATCAACAGGTCCATGCCGACCCTAAAACCATGATGATCGTTACTTTTACCGAACCCCTGGCCTATGGCCTGTACAACCCCCCCGGGGCTTATGGCGCCGATATCGCCTGCGGCGAAGGCCAGAGCCTGGGGCTGTCGCGCTCTTTTGGCGGGCCGGGTTTGGGCATGTTTGCCTGCCGAAACAGATATGTGCGTAACATGCCCGGTCGGTTGGTGGGCCAGACAATGGACCTGGACGGCAAGCGGGGTTTTGTATTGACCTTGGCCACCCGCGAGCAGCACATTCGCCGGGAAAAGGCGACCTCTAATATCTGCACCAATCAAGGGCTTTGTGCGACGGCCGCCGCCATGTATTTGGCCACCTTGGGCGGCACCGGTTTTCGAAAGCTGGCCCGCCTCAATTACGATAAAGCCGCCTATCTGAAAAACGAGTTGAATAACAATGGAGCGGAGAGTCCCTTTTCCGCCCCGACCTTTAACGAGTTTGTGATCCGTTTGCCGGAGGGGTCAAAAAAAATCTATCGACAGTTGATGGCCAAAAAAATTATCGCAGGACTGCCCCTGGATAAATACTATTCGGAGTTGGAAGACCACTATCTGATCTGTGTTACGGAAACCAGCACCAAGGCGGATATGGACATTCTTGTGAAGGAGATGACCACATGAGCCACTCACTTGGCACCGCCGGGTTGGTTTTTAATGAACCCCTCTTGTGGGAGATGGGCGCCAAGGGGCGTATGGGGTTCTCCATGCCCCCCCAGGATGTGCCCAGTGCAACCGTGGATGATCAATTGACCGGCGGCGGACCGGACCTTCCCGATCTATGCGAACCGGACATCGTGCGGCACTACACCCGCCTGAGCCAATGGAACATCGGCGTGGACAGCGCCATGTACCCTCTGGGCTCATGCACCATGAAGTACAATCCCAAGACCAATGAACGCCAAGCCTGCTTGCCGGGCATCGCTGCCGCCCACCCCCTGCTGCCCGCAGACCACTGCCAGGGTTTGCTGGGCATGATTTACAAGCTGGAGCGGTTGTTGATGGATATCACCGGTTTGGATGCGGTCACCCTCCAGCCGGCCGCCGGCTCCCAGGGGGAACTCACCGGCATGATGATCTTCCATGCGTATCATGTCAGTGGGGGCAAAAGACGCACCAAAGTGCTCATACCGGATACGGCCCACGGCACC
>CAJIBC010000714.1_pt1 | contig 11616 bp, 10 predicted proteins | sample 9199231 | NCBI WGS metagenome assembly CAJIBC01 (sample SAMEA7708282, study PRJEB35096) | sediment metagenome | biome: marine neritic benthic zone biome [ENVO:01000025]; feature: sediment [ENVO:00002007]; material: shallow marine sediment [ENVO:03000034] sea grass bed [ENVO_01000059] ...
GCTCTTGAAAAATTCGGTCAGCTTTTCAATGCCCGCCTGAGCAGTTTGTTCATCATCTTCCAGACGGCGCCCCAGAACGATCTCGCCGATGGCCGCCATTTTTGACTGGCATGCCGGCAGGTTAAAGCGCATGACACCTGGCAGCAACACGGGATGGATCAGTCCATGGGCAAGATCGAGCCTGCCTCCCAATGAGTGCGCTAAGGCATGATCGAGTCCCAAGCTTGCATTGCTGAACGCCATGGCCGCAAAAGTGCTGGCCGTGCTCAACTTCTCCAGGGCATCTATGGAATGGTGCTCAAGGGCCTTGGGTAAATATTCGATGATCAGGTCGATGGCTTTGAGAGACTGTATTTCTGTCAAAGTGTAGGCGATTCGGGACACATAGGATTCAATGGCATGGGCCAATCCGTCGATGGCCGCGGCAATGATCAATTCAGTCGGTTTGGTCGTTAGCACATCCGGATCGATGATGGATATATTGGGCACCAGCGTGCGACTGATAATCGGCATTTTAACCTGACGCTGGGTGTCGGTGATAATGGCGAACTGAGATATATCGGCACCGCTACCGGCGGTTGAGGGCATAAAGACCATGGGTGGTAACGGGCGTTGAATTTTGTTGGCCCCTTCATAGTCGCTGATGCGACCCCCGTTGCTGGCAACGACGGCGATGCCTTTGGCAGCGTCCATGGGGCTGCCGCCACCTATCGCCATCACCACATCGCACCCTTGCCGGGTGTAACGCGCCGCGCCCTCCTTGACCTGGTGATCGCGGGGATTGGCCGCCACCTCATTGAAATAATACCAGGCAAGGTCTTCTGCTTTTAAAATTTCAACAATCCGTTCGACCCATCCAGCACGTTCCAAGCCCGGATCGCTGACCAAAAAGACTTTTTGTGCACCGAGGCGCTTGGCGCACAAGGCCGCATACTTCAAACTCCCCCGGCCGAGTATAATTTCAGGGACTGAGAATTTTCGAACATCCATGAGTGATCCTGCCTTCCGTGGCATCTGCCGGGATGTGCCATTTTGACTCATCAGTTGGTTTGACAGCGGGTCATGGTGACCCGTTTTAAGTTGCCTCTTCGCTAGCCAATGGTCCTTGATTTTTACACGGGCACACTGCTGCAAACTTCTGCGTAGAAATTTATACAAATAATAACAGTATATTAATAGATATCATGGACTCTGTTTACAAGCTCTCGGCAGCATTTGGCCTACAATTTGCCATAATAGTCAAGCAAATGTCAAAAACACATTTATCCAATACATTTAATCCCAAGGAGGTCAATCATGGCAGGACAAGAACAAGTCTTCGGTTTTTACATTCCCACCGTCACGTTAATGGGCATCGGCGCATACAAGGATATCGGCAAGCAGATCCGGACACTGGGGGGTAAAAAGCCTTACATATGCACTGATAAGGGCATCGTCGATTCAGGTATCCTTGAAAAAGTGGTCGACGTTATCCGCCAGGATTGTGAGGTCGAGCCGGTGGTCTATGACAAGACCAAGCCCAACCCCACGGATAACAATGTACATGAAGGTCTGGAGCTATACCAGCAAAAAGGCTGTGACCTGATCGTCTCACTGGGCGGTGGCAGTGCCCACGACTGCGGCAAGGGTATCGGCATTGTCGCCACCAATGGCGGCAGCATTCGCGATTATGAAGGGGTGGACCAATCAAATACGGCCATGCCGCCCTTTATTGCTGTTAATACCACTGCCGGTACGGCCAGTGAAATGACGCGTTTCTGTATCATTACGGACACAAGCCGCAAAGTGAAAATGGCCATTGTGGATTGGCGCGTCACCCCTAATGTTGCCATCGACGATCCTTTGCTAATGGTGGGCATGCCGCCAGCCTTGACGGCCGCTACCGGAATGGATGCTTTAACCCACGCAATTGAGGCATACGTCTCAACCATCGCCACCCCGGTTACCGATGCTTGTGCGTTGAAAGCCATCGAGCTCGTCGCCGGGAATTTACGCGCAGCTGTAGCCAATGGCCAAGACATGCAAGCGCGGGACAACATGTGCTACGCGCAGTATCTGGCGGGTATGGCCTTTAATAATGCCAGCCTGGGGCACGTTCATGCCATGGCCCATCAATTGGGCGGTTTCTACGATCTGCCCCATGGTGTCTGCAATGCCATTCTTCTGCCCCATGTGGAACGCTTCAACATGATCGCTAAAATGGACCGCTTTGTAGACATTGCCGTTGCCATGGGTGAAAATGTGGACGGTCTGTCAGTCCGTGCTGGCGCTGAGAAGGCACTGGACGCGATTCAGACGCTTTCAAAGGATATTGGTATTCCGGCAGGTCTCGACCAACTGGGGGTTAAAGAGGAGGATCTGAAAATCATGGCCGAGAATGCACAGAAAGATGCCTGCGGACTCACCAATCCCAGGTGTCCCAATCTGGACGATGTCATCCAGATTTACAAAAACGCAGCTTAGAACCGGATTGTATCGCGCCAGAGGCCCGGGGCGTTACCTACGCCGCCCTGGGCTACACAAATTACGACCACACAACGACACCTTATCCGATCATAGCTAAATTCCACCACCTCATTCTATATCAATCTATGATTTCGAGAACGGTTCGTTTTTTGTACTTAGCCGAAACAGCGCTCAATATGGTCCGCATCGCTATGGCTGTGCGACCATGCTTACCGATTACTTTTCCAATGTCTGAACGATCAACCTTAAGCTCGAGGATTGATGTGTTCGCCCCTCCTATTTCAGTGACGCTTACCTGATCAGGTTGATCGACTAAGGCCTGTGCGATTTTTTCGATTACCTCTTTCATAGCGCAGCTCCTAATTCTATTGCATAACCAAAACTACCGGCTTGTGGGTGCAACCATAGCGTTATTTTATTGAATAATAATTATGCCATCTCTAATTCGAGGGACACCAGGTCGAGGTCATCAAAAATGAGTTCCACCGGCCCACTGTCGGAAGACTCATATAACTTCATGACCGTCTCAGCGATTTTGATGGCATACGGTTCGATTGGGTAGAAATTACGAGTCCGAAGGATAGCAACCAATGCTTTGAGTCCAACGGAAATGGATCCTATGATCGCCTTATCCTCATAGGTCTCTTCACAAAAAAAAGTAAATTTCCTATGCCGATCCAATGGCGCAGCAGGTTTTTTTACTTTTGTTTCTATGACTGCGAATTCCTTTATATTGAGCTGATTCTCAGGACCATCACGGAAAATCACATATTTTTGTCGCATATCTTGTCTCCATTTATATGTGGTTCAAAGATTTATGGAGTATCCTCGTCATCCTGAACAGGTGCTTCATTCTCTTGGGTTTCAGAGGATTTTTTGTCGATTTTACTTTGTCGTTTGAGCTCCTTCTTTTTCATTCTTTTCAATTCTTTCTGCCGTTTCTGAAATGAATAATTTGATTTGGCCAATATATTACCTCCCTGGCTCCTGATGAGTTATGATTCCCATGATATTAAATAGTGGAGGCGATTGAGGAATTTGAGATCAGATCAAAGCTGAGCGCATGGAAAACTGATAGCAAATAAGAAGGCATCCCCTCAAATTTAGAAGGGATGCCCTTTTACACTTAAGACACAATCTTAAATCACATTGACATTTACAGCGGAAAGGCCTTTTTGACCCTGCTCGATGTCAAATGAAACGCGATCACCTTCACTGAGGGATTTAAAACCTTCTGCATTGATTGCTGAATGGTGCACAAACACATCTGCGCCGTCTTCTTGTTCAATGAAACCGAAGCCTTTTTGGTCGTTAAACCATTTAACTGTTCCATTAGTCATACTAGCATCCTCCTTTCTGATTTTATTTTCAACGTCGCAAACTGGAGGGTGCCACTTTAACAAATGGATTGTTCCTGCAGGAAGAAACTGTCCCGGAAGGATATTCGGGACTTGGTTGATTGGACATATCATAATCCCTTTTTTAGCAAATTGCAAAATAAATAGCTGTTTTTTTTAATAAAAATTAATTTCGTTAAATTAGTTGTGAAATATCGAGTGGTTAACGAGGCATATCGGGCCGGCTAACAGGGTCAGATGCGCTATTCCTTAGACAAGAGATTTGTTTGACAATGATGTCGCCTAACATTTCCATATGATATAAATTAAGTTGTTGTTATGAGGTTTTGGATAACGATAATACTTGACAAATAGGATTAGTTATTATTTCTGAATTGCATGCAATGCGGTGAGGTTATTGATTTCAAGAGCCGGACCTATGACAATTTAGAAGTACCTGGAGATGTCAGAGAAAATTTCCAGGTGATTAGCAAACGTGTTGTTCTCAGAGGTATTTGCAGCGCGTGTCTTGAATAGCGACATCCTTTACACCAAAGTCCAATAATCCGAAAACCCAAAGAAAGGAGATCCCATGAGTAAAACCACAGAAAATCTGAAGGCCGCGTTTGCAGGAGAATCCCAGGCTCGAAACAAGTATACATTTTTCGCCAAGATCGCCAGAAAGGAGGGGTATCACTATATCGCCAAAATCTTTGAAGAAACGGCTGAAAATGAAAAACAGCATGCCAAAGATCATCTCAAGCTGTTGGGGGGGATCGGAGATACCATAGCCAATTTAAAAGAGGCCATGGGGGGCGAAGACTATGAAGTCGAGAACATGTATCCGGGTTTTGCTAAAGACGCAGAGGAAGAGGGGGAAACCGAAGCGGCGATGGCATTCAAACAGGTTGCCAAAATTGAAGCACATCACAGAGAGCGGTACAGAAAATTGTTGGAGTTGGTTGAATCCGGAAACGCATTCAAACGCGAGCAGGCGATCAAGTGGAAATGCAGTGTTTGCGGCTATATTCACGAAGGAAACGAGCCGCCGTCAAAATGCCCTTCATGCAAACATCCAAAAGAATACTACGAACCGGCCAACCTAGATTTTTAAGGGGCGACGATGGCTTTTGTTTATTAGGCCTTTACAGCACCTCATATGATGAGGCAAGGCACGCCCGATACCCAGGTGTGCCTGGTTTGGATTCACCGAAATCTATGCTATGCCACGCCGGCAGAGCGCACGAAAGTCAGATAGAGCGTTGGGGACAAGTGGCTGTTTAGGCATAACTGGCCGATCATGCTATAGGATATCACAGACTATGAGCTTATCTTACCCCCATTGTTGCAAAAGCCGGAGGGTAAAAAGATGGCATACAATAGACCCGATCCTCTAGTTCACTGTTGGCAAGTTCCTATGATACCTCTCTGGCATGCCGCGTATCCTATGCTGACAAGGCCGGCACTTTTTTTGCCATCTTTTTTATGCAACTATGGGGTTACCCCGACCGCCATCCAATAAGGAGATGGGTGTTATGAGCAAAACAGATGAAAACCTGAAGGCCGCAGTTGCAGCTGAATCGCTTGCCCGTAACCGATATTCGTATTTCGCAGAAATGGCCAAAAAGGAAGGGTATCGATATATCGGCAAAATATTCGAAGAAATCGCCGAGAATGAAAAATACCATGCCATGGAAGAGCTTAAGCTCTTAATGGGTGACCGGGATACCTTGACGAATCTCAAGGAATCGATCTCCGGGGAGCAGTATGAATTCGAAGATATGTATCCCAAATATGCAATAGAAGCTGAGGTGGAAGGCAACAGAGCCGCGACGATACTTTTTAAGCAGATTTCCAAGATTGAGATGCAGCATCACGAGCGCTTTAAAAAACTCCTGGAAATGGTGGAGGAGGGGAAAGTGTTTAAACGAGATGCCCCCATCAAATGGAAATGCAGTATTTGCGGATATGCTTATGATGGCGTTGAGCCACCTAAACGATGCCCATACTGCAAGCATTCCCAGGAGTATTACGAGCCGGCCAATTTGGATGTTTAGGGAGATGAAAATGGCATCATATACATGTAGTGTTTGTGAATATGTCCATGATGAAGCAAAAACCGATCAACCGTGGGATGACCTCCCTGACGACTGGGTGTGTCCGGTCTGCGAATCGCCAAAAACCTATTTTTCGAAAACGGATGATACCAAATCAACACCAGCGCCCAACAGTGAGCAGAAAGAAAAAGAGAGCGATGCCCCCTCTCCAATTGATCTCCAGAAAACCATGGCAGAGGCTGAGCCTTATTTTTCCGACATCCAGGAAATGGCCACCAGCAGCCGGACCATGGATGAACCTATGCGCACGAAGGCGCCTGTCATCTCATGGGATGAAATTCTCATCAAGGGAGCGCAACTGGCCAGGATTCCGCTTAATCACGATGAGCCGATTAACACACGAACCGTGATCGGTCCTCAATCTCGCATACCGCTGGTAATCGAAACACCGATTTATATTTCGCATATGTCCTTTGGTGCCCTGTCGAAAGAAGCCAAAACCGCCCTGGCTAAAGGCAGTGCTGCCCAAAAAACCCTCATCTGCTCAGGCGAAGGAGGCATCCTACCGGAAGAATTCGATGCCGCCTACCGCTATATTTTGGAGTATGTTCCCAATCAATACAGTGTCTCCGAGGAGAACCTGAAAAAGGTGGATGCCATTGAGATCAAGATCGGTCAATCCGCCAAACCTGGGCTGGGGGGCCATCTGCCCGGGAATAAGGTGACACCGGAGATTGCCAGAATCCGCGGATTCAAGGAGGGTGAAGAGATCATCAGCCCTTCTCATTTCAAAGATATCCGATCCAGGGAAGATTTAAAGAACCGGGTGGATTGGCTGAGAGAGACGTCTGGAGGAAGACCGATCGGCATTAAGCTGGCTGCTGGAGAGATTGAGGCGGACCTTGAGGTTGCTGTCTATGCGGAACCTGACTTCATTACAATCGATGGGAGGGCCGGGGCAACCGGTTCGGCCCCCAAATATGTCAAGGCGAGCACCTCCATACCCACTCTATTTGCGCTCTATCGGACTCGTAAATTTCTGGATGAGCATGCTGTGACGGATATCAGCTTAACGATTACCGGCGGATTGAGGATCTCTTCGGATTTTGCCAAGGCACTGGCGTTGGGGGCTGATGCTGTTGCGATCAGTACTTCAGCACTGATCGCCATCGGTTGCCAGCAGTACCGGGTGTGCAACACAGGCAAATGCCCCATGGGAATCGCCACCCAAGACCCGAACTTGCGCCGGCGCCTGGACATAGACCAAGCCGCCCAAAAACTTGGGAACTTTCTTCGCGTTTCCACAGAAGAGCTTAAAGATTTTGCCAGACTAACCGGCAACAACGATGTACATGGACTTGCCGTAACGGATCTGTGCACGACAAGCAGTGAAATTGCAAACTACACTACCATCGCGCACGTTTAACCCCATTGCTGCAAAAGTCTTTAGGGTTCCGCCCAAACTACGGCGGCAAGTGTACGCCGGCGTAGTACTTTACTGCGAACGTTTGCCAACGCGGAATTTGGAGTCCAAAAGGCTTTCCCCCTGATCATATAAGATGGGGGAAAAAGATGGCATACAGTAGACCCGATCCTCAAGTTCACCACTGGTTTATTGCTCGGATGTATCTCTGACATGCCGTTGATGAACAGATCGTCGGGAAAAAACCGAAATCTCTCGGCTTCGCCGAAGCTGCCGGTTTTCCGCTGACCTCTATTACCGCTTGGGAAATCCTTTTGCAGCAAGAAAGCGGCCGTGTCATCGGCAAGAATGTGCTCGACGGCTTTGACTAAACCACCATAAGTAAGAGACAAAACCATGCAAAAAACCATTCTAGTGACGGGAGCGACCGATGGCATCGGGTTAGAAACAGCCAGGATGCTGATCTTGCTGGGCCACAACGTCTTGCTGCACGGGCGCAGCCCGGAAAAACTGGAAAGAACGCTCTCGGCGCTACCGGATGGTGGTCGCCATGAAAGCTACGTGTCCGATCTATCGCGCATGGCCAATGTAGAGGCGCTTGCAAAGGCTGTGGCGGAAAAGCACGCTAACCTCGATGTGCTGATCAATAATGCAGGCGTCTACAGTGCGCCCGATCTCATCACGACGGACGGGCTTGATGTACGGTTTGCTGTCAATACGATTGCCCCCTATCTGCTTACCCAACGGCTTTTGCCGCTGCTTGGAGCGTCCGGACGCGTAATCAACCTCTCCTCTGCTGCTCAGTCGACCGTCGATCCGCAAGCATTTGTTGGACGAGGTAACCTGTCCGACCTTGCAGCTTATGCGCAAAGCAAACTGGCACTCACGATGTGGTCTCATAGTATGGCGCTGGCGCTCAAGGATGACGGCCCTGCCATCATTGCGGTGAATCCAGGGTCCATGCTCGGCAGCAAGATGGTGAAAGAGGCCTTTGGTGTGGAGGGCGGAGATCTTCGCATTGGCGCGGAAATTCTCTGCCGCGCAGCTTTGTCAGATGAATTCGCAGCTGCTTCCGGCCATTATTTTGACAATGATTCAGCTCAATTTACCTCGCCTCATCCCGATGCACTGAATCCACAAAAATGTGAAGAACTTGTGCATGTTATCGACACGATTTTGGCTGAAATAACCTAATCGGACGAAAATTAAAGGGGGTGCCAGAGCGCATTGATGGTGGCACACTGAAGTGTGACATCATAGAAACCGGTAACGATAGCTGGAGAATGAAAAGCAGGCAGAATTAGACTTGCTTGACCGTCACCCCACAGGCCCCCGTGGGCCTGTGGGATTAACATAACTTTATCGAAAGGTACCAGATATTAGACCGTAAACTGCTCAACCTGACGGGTTAGCGATTCTGACAGTTGCTTCAGTTCATCGGTAATACCCACAACATGGGTCGCCCCTTGCACCGTCTGCTTTGCAGCTTCAGCGGAAACACTCGTTATTTCAACGAGTTTCTGAGAACGTCCCGCCTGCGTGTCGGTCATGTCCTGCATCTCACCGGTACGCTCAACAATACCGGACATTTCCGTGTTCACATGCGTTGCCGTCTGGGTAGCTTGGTTAACCTGTTCAGAAATCGCATTGGACTTCTCTACCAAGGCACTCAGGGCATTCTGGGCGGCCTCGCGGCGTTCTCCCTGTTTACCGGCCGTCTCAGCAATCTCTCCGGCCATGGCATTCAATTCTTCCATCATGGTGGTAACCGCCCGGGTGTTGTCCGCCAGCAAGGTGGTTGCGTCGGAAATTGCCTCAATGGATTTCATGTTGATCTGACCACCTTCGGCGATTTTCTTTAGCGCCATTTGGGACCGGTCGGTCAATGTGGTACCTTCAGTCACGCGGGTGGTGGAGTCTTTGATCAACAGGGTAATCTCCTTGGCCGCTTCGGAAGAGCGCTGGGCCAGTTTACCAACTTCGTTGGCAACCACAGCAAAACCCTTACCACGCTCACCGGCGCGGGCCGCCTCGATGGCCGCATTATGGGAGAGCAGGTTGGTCCGTTTGGCGATGTCGGTAATAACAGCGATGATTGCGGTAATCTGATCCGAAGATTCGGCGATGGCGCGCATACCTTCAACTGCCGCATTAATTGATTGGGCACCTTCATCGGCAGCGGTCAACACCTGACGACCATATTCGGTGGACTGGGCGGTGACCTTGGCCATCTCTTCCACAGCACTGCTCATCTTCGCCATGGCATTGGCAACCCGGGCCACCGATTCACCCTGTTTTCCTGCCGTGGCCACAACCATGGCACCGGCTTCACCCATGGCCTGCACGCGACCGGCCGCCTCGTTGGCTTCTTCGATCTGGGTGATAGATGAATCGGTAACAGATTCCATACCTTGCATCAGACCATCCAGACGCTGGCCCGATTTTTCGGCAGCTTCTTTCTGGGCATTCGAGGCGTTGGCGACTTCACCGGCAGTTTGCCCAACTTCACTCATTGTCTTTTGCATGGCCAGCATCCGTTTCTCTTGATTCTCCGCACGCTCTTTATTCGCATTGGCCCGCTTGGCAACATCGTTGGCATGCAACTGCACTTTCTTGGCGGCTTCTAAAATGGTTTTCACCATGGCGCTCTGGCTGTCCAGCACGCCGTTGATACCGTCGGCCACCCGTCCCAGTTCGTCTTTCCGGGGAAAGTTTAACTTCACCCTGGGGGTCAGATCGCCGGTTTTGACCCGGCCCAGCACCTCCAGGGAGCGCTTCAACGGATCGGCTAACCCTGCTCCCATGATGGACCAATAGATGACATACCAGATGTTCATGCCGACAAGAATCAAAAACTCGATGGTCCCCCCGATGCCGCCGCTGTAACCCAAGCCGAAGAGCACGGCGTAGGCCAGGGGTGCATGAATCTTCTTAGAGATGTTCAGCCAACGGCCGCTAATGGCTGTGGTGGCCGGAACCAGAAATGAAGCTATAAACCAGACCCATACCGTTGGCGTCCAGGTGCCTTTCAGATAAATCATTGGGACCAGCAAGATCTGGGTCGTCGCAAACAGTGCAGGGGGTACGAACTTGAGTGTAAACGGCGTGTGGACGAAACCGTGCCCCGGGATCTTGGACTTGGCCACGACATCAGGTTTGTAGTTGAACATATCAGATTCCTCCTAGATTGAGTTAAAAAGGGGTCTGCTTTAGTTGCTGAATATTAAAAATTTGCGCACCACGCGCGGGCATCTATTTTCATTTTTTTGTCTCTTTTAAAGTGCAGGTTATCAAATTTTGCCGCGGAAACAATTTTGATTTTAAATAGGATCCTTTTAAATAGGATCAAAGGACATTCCACTGCCCGCTATTCTGGCTTTGGTCAACATAGACCACTTCCAACAGCATACCGCCGTTATAAATCTCCACGGGTACATCGGGGCAGCGGGTTTTTTATCCTGACCACCACATTGCAACCTCATCGTAGCCGCTGATTTGCGATTCATACGTGTATTCTGCACTGACCTCCCTGCTCTATAGTGACTGCTAAACTAATGCAATTTTTATGCCGATTTTCAAATAATTGGTTCGATAAGTTATTCAGGTGTTTATTAATAAAATCGATTTCCAACTGTCACTAATATGTCGCGATTTGTCAAGGATCTGGACAAAGTTTGACAACAACTTTACAAAATGGATAAATAGATAGGAACATGCTTTTCCCGCCACTCAGTATGCCAAATAGATGCTTGTGTGTCAAATGCATTATCAGTACAGCATCTTGGTGCAGGTTAATAGAGGAGCGGCGGCGGCTGGATGCCCGCTGCAGCCCGATCAGGCAAATCAACAGCCAATCTTGCCATTGAACCGGAAAATGGCCAATTTTAAGAATCATAAAGTGCTTGTCCCCTTTGGCTGTCTACATCTGTTGTGCCACGGTTGGCTTTTGCCAAATGGCAGACGTGGGACAGGATGTCGTCACGGTAATTTTTATCATCTTCACCGGTGCAAGTGGAATTCACACGGTACTCGATACAAGCGATGACAAAGATGGTTTACATTGCTTTTTTTCGCCTTATTATATTATGCTGAATTTAATCATGCTGAAGCATTAATTGAGCGAGATGAACATCGAAAACGCGGTCCTAAAGACCGTTAACCTAAAGTGCCCAAATTTCATTGCCTGTCAGAAAGAAGCGTCTGCCACCACGCAGACATGATGGCGGCTGTGGACGATGGGGAGAGAGGAGAAAACCATGGATTTTGATCATACCTATGCGGATTACATTGACAAAAAGGCGGTTGGAGAGATTCAGACCCTTGAGAAGGAGAC
>CAJIBC010000053.1_pt1 | contig 11612 bp, 12 predicted proteins | sample 9199231 | NCBI WGS metagenome assembly CAJIBC01 (sample SAMEA7708282, study PRJEB35096) | sediment metagenome | biome: marine neritic benthic zone biome [ENVO:01000025]; feature: sediment [ENVO:00002007]; material: shallow marine sediment [ENVO:03000034] sea grass bed [ENVO_01000059] ...
GCAAAGGTTTTTGGGTTTTCCAGGAAATAGTAGCGCCCCGCGCCGTGATCGGCGATGGTGGTCATCAGGATCTCGTTGAAATCCAGGCCGACTCCGACCGTGCTGACTGCGCATGCATATTCCGCGGCATCGCCGGCCATTTTCCCCAAGGCCATCGGATCGGTAATGCCCTGGTTTGCCAACCCATCCGATATCAAAATCAGTTTGCGCTGCCGCTGTTCGGCGGGTGCCTGCATCAGCGCTGCAATGCCCTGCGACAAACCACCGCCCAGATTGGTCCCACCGCTGGAAAAAACCCGCAAAACGGCCTCCTTGGCCTGCCTGCGATGGTTGTCCGTCATAGTTGTCAGGGGCCATACGGTCTGCACACCGTTGGAGTAGGTCACCACTGCCAATCGGTCATTGTCCGTCAGCCGCTCAATCAATCGAAGAACGGCCTGCCGCGCATCATGATTTTTTTGACCGCCCATGGAACCGCTTCAGTCCAACAGTACCACCAAGTCGGCATGCTGAACCGGAGGTTGGTCGTTTTTAGTATTCCAGTAAATCTTAAAAGATTTGAAAGAAAAGACAATTCAAAGAAATGCAAAACATCGACTTGTATTTTTTACATAAGTTTTGCTTTGCAATCGGGGATGAATATTGCAAAAAGTACAAAAAAGATACAAAAACAGTTTTAGTCCTTATTTCTTAACCGATCGCTGTGCGATAAATTTAGATAGGTCAGGAAATCTGACAGACGAGATAGCTAAGAAGAGTTGTGATATAGTTTTTCTTGAGCAATTGCTGGATCTGATACAAATAACGTGTGGAAAAAATCGATTGGTAACATGGATTCTCTGTTGCAGGATAATATCTTCTTGCAGATGCTCTTTAACCTGTTTAACCGGGTTCAACTGATCGCAGTCACAGTGCGGGTATTGATCAGATGCCGGCACATCGATAGTTTTATCGATGTGCGTGGCGGCAAGAATGGCCTACTGGCGCAATGATCCCATCGGTTTCGGACTTTCCTCTTGGTATTCAAGAGAAATAATCTGATCCGTCACTTCTGTAAATGCTATATCGTGACTAATCAGAAATAGCTGGTCGTACCAGTGTTCCGTTACTTCTTCACGTCCAATGTCGATGGCCCGGAATGCATGTGCTAAATTGGCACGCCGAGCTGCATCAAGGTTTGATGTGGGTTCATCAAAGAAAGCAACTCTTGCACCAATGGTCTGTAGCAAGGCCAAGCGCAGAGCGACGACAGCGCTCATCGTTTGTCCTCCAGACAACTGGTCATCAGTTCGCTCCCTTAGCTCTCCATCCTGCATGTCCCGCAGAACGATCTGGTATTTGTCGCCCCAGTAAAGCTCTTCATTGGTTTCGGCTATGTTGCGGTAAATAATGTCTGCTCGTGAACTTATTTGTTCTCGGAAACGTTCGGAGAGTTGTGCTGAAACATTATTAAAAATATTGTTCCGTAAAAACTTGACCAACTCTTCTTTGTCTTTAAGTATTTTCTTTTTAGCCATCCTGGACTTGATCTCTTTTTTAATCAGGTTCAATCCTTCAATCTCTTTTTCAAGGCGCAGTTTTTCCCTGCCAAAATCATTAATTTTCTGTCTTATAGTGGCAGCCTCTGCTACCAAAAGTTCTTTTTTATTGCGAATCTCGGCATGGTGCTTTGGATTATAGTCCTTCTCCAACCTGACAAGGTCTTTCCGCTTGATGGCCAGTGTCTGTTTCAATTCCTCTAAAAGTTTTAACATCTTTCCCAAAGATACGTTCCGATCGTTCAGATCCCTGGCGTCTTTCTGATTGGCAAAAAAAGCATCTCGGGCAACTTGGTGTTCAGTCCGCAATTTTTCGATCTTTACTATTTCAGCATCCAGATTGCGGAACTTCTTGAGATCTTCTTTCCGCCTTAAGGTCCTTTTATCTGCTTTTTCCTGTTTTTTATGTATCTTTTTAAGATCTATCTTGCGATTATGATTATCAGTTCGTCTCCTGGACAAGGCGTTTAGCTGTTTTTCAATTTCCTGTGCCCTGACTGTGATCGAATCCAATTTCTGTTTGGCTTTCTCAGCCGCTTGAATCTCTTGGCCCAGACCATCCAATCGTTTATCCAGATCAAGGCTCTCTTTGTCCAGTTCGTCCACCCTTGCACTGAAAACGTCTCGCGGGGCTTTACCTTCAATATTTTTACACTGTTCCTTGAAAAACGGGCATATCCCTTCGGCCAGTTTATCTTTCCCTTCCTGCAAGCCGGCCCGCCTCCCTTCGAGAAGGCCCTTGCCCAAGCGGAGTTTTTCTGACTCTTTTTTTAGCTCCGGTAAATAAGCCGCAGTTTTATGCAAACTGTCATCTACGGCAAGGATATCACGATCTTTTTTGAGCTGGTTTTCGTCAATGGCCAGCAGTGTCTCGGTTTTTTCAACTTCACGCGTTTCGTGATCAAAAGTTTGGGCAAGCCGCTCTCTTTCGTTATCCAGTGTGTTGATATCCTTCTCAATCGCCCTTCTCTGTTTCTCCTTATCCCGCAGAGACAAAAGGCTTGCTTCCGCCGCTTCAAACGCTTCCTTGCCTGCCCTGCTCTTTTCCAGAACTTCAAGAGCCATCTTAGCTTCCTTAACGCGTTTTTCCTGTTCGGCTATTTTCCCTTCTCCGTCACGAATGCGATTCTCAAGAACCTGGATATCCGACTTTACGGTAATAGCCTTTTTTTCCTGTCCATCAAGATTGGCAAGCTGTTTCTCTGTTTCTGATAAAGATTTTTCCTTGTCTGACAAATCCTTATGCTGTGCTTCAGCTCCTGCAACGATACCAGTCAATTCTTTCTTATGTTCGGGCAAAACGGCGACCTGTTCCTGTCTACCTTCTATCTCAGCGTTCAGTAGTTCAATCTTGCTTTTGACGGAAGCCAGCAAGGTGCTGGTGCCTTTATAAGTTTTGCGCCATGCATCAATGCCGAGGATCTCGTCAAAGGCCTCCTGACGCTTAATTGGCTGTTTGATTACAAAAGGGCCCAGGAATTCGTTCTGAAAGGGGCCGATTACCAGTTTATATTGATCAGCCAGCGGACGACCGCTATCAAGCCCGAGCAGTTCTCTAATCCGAGTTTCAGTTTCCGAGGCTCCAGCATGCTCCTCAACTTCAAAAGCACCTCCGATCTTCTGGGCCAGCAGCCATTTGGAGCCGGCTCCAACACTGCGGGAAACCCGATATGTTTCACCATCATCTGTAGCAAAGGTCACTGTAATTTCGCCCTTTTTGGCACCGATGGCAATAAAACGTCCGATGTTACCCACAAAGTCACGGGCATCCACTCCGAACAATGCGTAGCCAATGGATTCAAAGATCGTGCTTTTGCCAACCCCGTTCTCGCCAGAGAGTACGTTGATGCCGTTGACAAAATACAGCTCCTTGTCGCGGTGGGATTTTATGTTTTTCAGAGAGATTGAGATAATTTGCATTTGTCAATCTTTCTCCGTGAAAAGTCCGAGCAATTCGTCGTCTTCAACATCACCCTTCAACACCAAGTCACGTATTGACAGGGACAACCGGGTCAACTCCTCTTCACGGTCCTGGTATTTTGTATGCGCCCCAATTAGTTCATGTAATACATCATTTTCAATCTCGGACAGGGACCTCTTGACAATTTCCTCGCCGCCAGACCGGGCCACCAGAGAAAGGCGATTTTTTATTTCAAGGTGCAACGGCGAAACTAACTCACCAAGGGCCAACCGTAACCTTTCCCGTCCAAGTTCAAAGGGGTGGAAACCGACCTTCCCACCCAGTCTCAACTCCAATAATGGTGCACGTTCGTCGCTCTGTTCCGTCAGCTTCTCCTGAACCTGTTCCCGGAAACGAGCAAGGGCTGATTCAGCATCTTTCACCCCGCCTATATCGATGATCTCGGCCAGCATCGGCCGTGGATTGGTAGACCGAAATTCCGGGGAAAACTTGCCCTCCGTGACGGTAACAAAATAGTACCCCTTGTCATACTTTTCTTCGCTGAAGTTTACCCTTTCCGGCGCTCCGGGGTTGTAGGCGTATGGCGATCCTTCCGGGGTTTCAATCACATAAGGTTTGTGGCCGTGCCCAAGGGCGACGTAGCTGAATTTTTCGGCCAGTGGATGGGCCTCTTCGATCTTCATGTTACCAATTTCAACCGGCGAATACTTCCAGATACCGACATGAAAAAGCAATAAATTGTTCTCGGTGTTAACCGCATTACAGATCCGCTCAACATGGCTTCCGGCCTGGGCGCCAATATAACCAAGGCCGTATATATTCAAACCATCGATCTCTATATGTCCACCCATTCCACTCTCCACATCGAATGGATCGAAACGATATCCTCCGTCTTCGGTGCGGGATGGTCGCAGCAAGCGGATATAGCCCATTTCGGAAAGCGCTTCCATCCATGAGATATTGTTGCGCCTGTGAATCCAATCATGATTGCCTTCAATGGCAATACAAGGGATGCCTGCTTCTTTCAGGGGGTGCAGAGTTTCGATAGTTTTGGCAAAGGTCTTGGGTAATATTTGCCCGGTGTGAAACAGATCGCCGCAGATCAGCACAAAGACGACTTCTTCAATCAAGGCCTCTTCAACGATGCCAGACAAGCAACTAAAAAAATCGTCGTAACGGTCTGCTTCTCCCGGAGAGTTCCGGTAGGTCTTGCCGAGATGGATATCCGCAGTGTGGATAAAATGCATTATTTTTACCAGTAATTATATTGGATTAAACTGCTAATAGCTTTCTTTGTTTACACTCGAGTCATTATGATTGGTAGCTGTATCCTGTTTAAAACAAAATGTTTTCCAAAGGCCCATAGGCATGCGCCGGCGGAGCGGAAAAATCGTTTAACAATGGTATCACGCCGCCCACCTGAATTCCGGTGAAGGTCTCTATGGCTTCCATGTTTTCAGCTACCATGGTGGGATCCGTGGTTGTATCGCCGGACGCTGCGAATACGACGCCCAAAAGATCTATATTTCTTCGACGCAATGCTTCGATGGAGAGCAGGGTGTGGTTGATGGTCCCCAGCCCGGTGCGTGCCACCAACAGGGGGCGGCAGCAGGTCATTGGAATAAGATCCACCACCGTCTTGCCGTCGGTTACCGGTACCATTAACCCGCCGGCGGCTTCCACCACCAGCGGCGTGTGATCTGATCGTTTTCGTTCGATCATCCGCTGCACCGTATCCGGATGAATGCTTTGGCCCTCATCACGGGCCGCAAATAAAGGCGCCTTGGCACTGGGGTAACAATGGATGACCGATGGGGATGGATCCTTATCCTTGAGGGATGCCGTGTGCCGGTAGACAAAGGCGGCATCACAGTCCCTATCATGGGGATCCACACATCCGGTCTGGAAGGGCTTCAGATAAAAGGGGGTGTATCCTCTGTCATGAAAAAGCTGCATGAGCATCAAAGAGACCACACTTTTTCCCACACCGGTATCCGTGCCCACAACGATAATGTCAGGAACAGGCTTCATATGACTCCTTAAGCGCTTGCACAAACATCGCGCCATCCTCCTGGTCGTGAAGGGTCGTAAGGCTGATCCGTAGCATCGCTTTGCCCAGGGGGACGGTGGGGTAGCGCGCCGGCAGCACAAAAATGCCTTTGGAAAATAATCGGCGTGCCGTCTCCACAGCCGAGGTCGCGTCACCGATCTCCACCCCGAGGATATGGGCGTCACCACCCACACGAAAACCCGACGACCTAAGTTCCCACTTGAGCCATCGGCTCAACTCCATCAGGGAGTTGCGATGGGATTCGGCTCTATGGATCGCTTCCAGCACATCAAAAGCCGATGCCGCATGGGCTTCCGGCAATGTGGTGGTATAGATTTGAGGTGAAGAGAAGTTTAACAAGTAAGCTTTGATCTCTAGGGGCATCACCGCAAAAGCCCCGAACAAGCCCAACGCCTTTCCAAAGGTGCCCACGGCCACATCCGCCACCCCAGCTGCCAGACCACGGCCTTCAGGCCCCAAAACGCCAAAGGCATGGGCTTCATCCACCACACAGAAAAACCCGTACTTCTCCTTCAGTCCCTTCCATGCCAAGATATCCATGCAATCGCCATCCATGCTGAACAGCGATTCGGTGACCACGCCCACCGGGCCGACGGTCTTGTGCAACCGTTTTTCCAAGTGGGACAGAGCACCATGGTTAAAGCCCTGGGTAGTGGCGCCGCTAAGGGACAAGCCTTTGACACTGCTGGCATGGATATGCTTGTCGAACAGGATCGTGTCGCCTGATTCAAATAGTGTTGCCAGCACCCCCAGGTTGGCTTGGTAACCGCTTGGGAAAAACAGTGCCGCTTCATACCCGAAATACCGGGCATAGGCTTTTTCAGCCTCATTGAGCAGTTTAAAGTTCCCGGAAACCAACCGAGAGGAAGAAGAAGAGGTGCCGTAGCGGGAAAAATTCTGGGCCACTTTGCGCCTGAGAGACGAGGATGCTCCCAATCCAAGGTAGTCATTGGATGCCAGATTGAGCAGCCGCGCACCCCGGCTGAAGAGATATTTACCCTCCCTTCTATCGATGGAAGGCGGATTGCGGTAGAGGCCGCTTTGTTGCTGCAGTTCCAATTTTAGACGATAGCGCTCGGTAAACATGGTTATTATTCTTTCACTTCTGCCAAGATCCCCTGATAATGGGCTTTTAGAATATTTTTGGAAAAATGCGCATCATAGTCCCGGGTACCGATGAGCAACGTACTTTTAAAATCGATCCCATGGGGACCCAGGGCCGCGGCATCATATCCAAAGGCATTGCTGCTTTGGCTGCGCAAATCAGCCACGATTCGGAAATGCCCATCCAAAAGATCTGTGGCCGGCATTTGGCAACCCTGCACCCTCAATAAAAAGGCATGGCGCTCAAATTGAAGCCGCTGCCGGACATGCAGCGCGGCCAGCTGGGCCATGGCCTCCAATCCGGCATAGAGCGGTGATCGTTCGAACTTGGCCTCCCCGCAGATCCCCTTGGTGGAGACTTTGTCGATGCGCCGGATCAAACGAAAATGCGCCATTTGGCTGTGGATTTTCAGGGCCTCCATCTACGAACCACCAGTGCAGCGTTTTGACCGCCGAAACCGAAATTTTGGAGTAGAAGCCCCTTCGGCACAGCTTCTGTTTGACGACGCAGAAAGTTCAATCCGGGATGGCAGGGCACATCGAGATTCCGTATCTCCGGCCATGGGCCCGTTTGCAGGGCATTCAAACAGATGGCAAGTTCCGCAGCGCCGCAGGCGGAGGCCAGATGCCCGATCCAGGATTTGAGCGCCAGGACCACGGGGGTGCGGTCTTTAAAAACCCGTCCAATCATGGCCGCTTCCACCTTATCGTTGAGGGGGGTGCCGGTACCGTGGGCAGATATCATATCGATCTGATCCGTAGTCATGCCGGCGTCCCCCAGGGCTTGACGCACCGCTTTTTCGGCCCATTGGCCATTGGGTTGGGGCGCGGTCATGGCGTGACCATCCATGGAGGCGCCATAACCACAAATTTCAGCCAGCACGGCGGCGCCCCGGTCATGGGCATGGTCGACGGACTCCAGCATAAAAAAAGCCCCTCCCTCCCCCGGTACAAAACCCTGCCGGGTCTTGTCAAACGGTCGGCTGGCGGCGCGGGATTCTCCATCTCCACGGTAGAGTGCCTGGGCTTTTTGGTAGGCCAGCAGAGCGCCTTGACTCAACCGTGAATCGCCTCCACCGGCCAAGGCCAGATCAAGATCACCATGTTTGATTTTCCGAAACGCCTCGCCCAAGGCCTGTAATGACGCTGCGCAGGCATTGCCAAGGGTAAGGTTCTCGCCCCTTATCCCGGTCAGCTGGGAGATGGTGGATGCCGCCGTATTGGGCAGAAACCGCAACATCCACAAGGCTGACAGCTCCTCCGAGGCCATTTTCCCGGAGTCGATGCGGGCACACTCTCCCCCCAAATCAAGGTTGGGGCCTGATCCAACGAAAAGTCCGGATTCAGCAAGTTGTTCAACGGAGAGCCCGGCATTGCGGACGGCATCCACGGCAGCCGCCACTGCCAGACTGGCACCGCGGTTAAGGTATCGCAAATTTTTATGGCGCCCGGTATGTTTGCGGATATCAAAACCGGTGATGGGCGCAACTGTTACGCGGGGCTCCGTTTGAGATGACTGAAAGGATACGCGGCCTTTTCGTATACTCTCGGCAATGCCTTCCGGGCTCTCCCCCAGACTGGTGACCGCCCCCATGGCGGTAACGACCACGCGCCGTTTCATCAAATCTCCTGCAACACTGCCTGCAAAGGCAAACGTTGGGGTGCCGCGGGCACTTCAGCCGCAATACCCAAGGTCACAAAGCATTTGATGATGATCTTCTCCAAGGTGAGCAACGATGCCACATCTTCCATGAATACCAGCGGTGCGGTTAGAATGCAGCTTCCCACGCCCAATGACTGGGCCTTGAGCATGAGTCCTTGCAGGGCCAATCCCACTGTCATATCCACATCAGACTGATGTTGAATCTCCTCTTCCATTAAACCGCCTGCCACTAGCTTTGAGGAGAACCCGACGGCCTCGGTGGTAACGCCCACGGCCAAGAGCACCGGTGCGCTGAACATGAATCGGGCATAGCGGTAATAGGCATTGATCCAGTTGCGCAGTCTTGCCGTGCTGTTCACGGCGGCGTGTTTAGCGATCAAACGCCCATGGCCGTCCACCAGGGACTGCTTCAAGGTCTCGATATGGTGTTGGGATTTAATATGGACAAATCGCACCGGCTGGCTGTTGGACGGTGATGGCGCCTGATGGGCGCATTGCAGCATCTGCTCGAGCCACGGTTCAGGCAGGGAATCTTTTTTATATTTGCGAATACTGCGCCTCCCAAACACCAGATCATCCAGCATCCGGGCCGGGGTATCGGTCAAGCCGCCTTGGCGTCGGTCATCTGCCATTGGACGTACCTCACTAAGTCGCGAACCTGAATCACCGGTCCGCCATCCAAATCGGAAAGGATCTCCTCACGTCGGTCAACAGTCAAAAACGCATATGGCCCTTTAAGATATTCAATGGCATCTACATCGCTTTCCGAGGCCTTTGACAAGTGCAGTCGCAAATTACGCAGAAACACCGTATCGTCGTGCACTTCAATATGAAAGCGTTCGTTCAATGCCACCGCCAACTCTAAAAAATCAATGGACTCCACCCCAAGATCCCGCACCAGATAGCTCTGCTCCCGGATCTCTTCAGCCTCCACATCCAACAGCTCCATTAAAATCTCTCTTATATTTTCAAAGATCCCCAACGCTTCCTCCGCTAATGAAGTTCAATGTTCTTTGAAGTCATACGCATCCAATTCGTGTAGATACCGAAGGGCTCCAGAGTCAAGGCGTCCAAGGGTGAAGCCGTAGTCCACCTACTGCGATCCCTTGGCAACGAAGGATCTGGAGCCCTCCGGTATCTACACATACTGCGAACCGCTGGCAACGCGGGATCTGGAGCCCTCCGGCTATTTACCGGCGCTTAGCCCTCCGTCCATTGTTAATATCGTCGCATTAAACCCCACCGCACTGTCGGAGAGCAGGAACATAATGGTATCCACGACTTCATCTATTTTCAGCGCCCTTCCCAGGGGCACTTTGGCCAAAGCACGGTCTGCTTTTTTCTCCAGGTAGCGGAGCCCCCGCCCGGCATCAATATAGCCGGGTCGTAAGGTTGCGGTGGTGACACCACGAGCCGCCAACTCAAGCCCCACATTCCGGTAAAGGGCCTCGCAGGCCTGCTTGGCCGCAGCATAATACCCCTGGCCCGGGTGAGATCGTCCCGCCGCCGCTGAAGAGACATAGACCATGCGCCCTCTGCGCTGGGCCGTCATGGTGCGGGATACCTGCCGTATGACCTCGGCCCGGTTGGCGATATTGGCCTCAAAATAGGAAGCAACCGCGCCCCTGTCGGCAGAAGCCACCAATGCTTCCAGGTCCCCTTGGGCAAAGTCCACCAGATAGTCCATACCTTGGGCCAGTTCCTGGCTCAACGGCATAAAGGACGCCCTTTTGCTCAAGTCCAACGGCAAGCCTGTATATTTTCCGGCAGTGTGTTGCAGGGATTTATCGATATGGGCTTTTCCCCGATCGCTGCGATAGGTCAGGATGGGATGGAGACCCTTTTCCGCCATGCCCATTGCCAAAGCGATGGCCAATTCACAACTGCCTCCCAGAATCAATACGCGACGGCCGGACGGATACGGTGTCATAACACTCCTGTCACCACGACTCTCTCGTTGTCATAAAGAGAGCATGCCATGCGTCCGTCGGACTTGGGTTCAATGCAAAAACCATATCGCCCCGGCGGCAGAAAGCGCTTGAAACGAAAATGGGCAATGGAACTCGGCCTTGGCCCCCTCCTAGAGGCGTATAGTGCCTCGATAAACGCATGAACGATCAGGCTTCCCGGTACCACCGGATACCCTGGAAAATGGTCCTGGTAGATCGGATCATCGGGATCAAAATAAAAATGGCCGCAATGAGCGTTAGTGCAACTTACTTCCCGGTTCATTTTTTTTAGCCATCCATTCCCAATGCTTCAATCATCCCGAGATCGGCCTCCAGGTTGCGCCCCTGGGTAGTCAAATAATCACCCACCATCAAACCATTGGCGCCGGCGGCGAATATCCAGGATTGAAAATCCTTAAGGGTCGCTTCCCGCCCCCCGCAAATGGTGATATCTTTTCGGGGAAAGACAAACCGATAGAGTGCAATCACTTTAAGTGCCTCCATGGCCGGCAGCAGGGGCTGTTTCTCCAGGGGGGTCCCCTTAATGGGGTTGAGAAAGTTAATGGGGATGGAATCGACATCCAATGTCTTGAGGGTAAACGCCAGTTCCACCCGCTGGGTCCACGACTCCCCCATACCGAAAATACCACCGCTACACACAACCATGCCGGCCTCTTTGGCCAATTTTACCGTCTCAATATCATCGTCATAGTCGTGGGTGGAGCAGATGGTTTTAAAATGGGATCGCGCCGTCTCAAGATTGTGATGGTACCGGGAAATGCCGGCGGCCTTTAATTTACGCGCTCCATCCCGGTTTAACAACCCAACGGAAGCGCAAAGGGTTAAGCCGGTTTTTTCCTTTAAACGGCGTGCCACACCGCAAACAATGTCAATTTCCGCATCGGTTAAAGAGGTTCCGCTGGTGACCACCGAGTAGTTGGTCGCTCCAGCCGCAGCCATCTTCAATCCGGTCTCCTCCAGTTCCTGGGCGCTGCGCAATTCATAGGTCTCGGCATGGGTGCGGTGGTGGGCGGACTGGGCGCAAAACGCACAATCTTCGGGGCACATGCCGCTTTTGGCATTGATGATGGCGCACTTGAACACCGCCGGGGCCATAAACTTTTGGCGAATTTTTCCGGCACAGGCAATGAGGTCCATGGTCGATTTCGCATCGGCATTGGCGAGTTCAAGGGCAAGTTCCTGGTCAAGCTCCCCTTCACCATTGATGATCATTTCAGCTATGCGAATAAATGCTTGATTAAACACGGCATCTCCTATAATCGAATTGTTAACCTGTTAATCCGCAGCAGGTTGACCAATAAGGCGATTCTATACCCAGACAACGCTTTAAATGTCAACCACATCC
>CAJIBC010000754.1_pt1 | contig 11535 bp, 9 predicted proteins | sample 9199231 | NCBI WGS metagenome assembly CAJIBC01 (sample SAMEA7708282, study PRJEB35096) | sediment metagenome | biome: marine neritic benthic zone biome [ENVO:01000025]; feature: sediment [ENVO:00002007]; material: shallow marine sediment [ENVO:03000034] sea grass bed [ENVO_01000059] ...
AATCGATTGGTCGCCAGGGCTCTGGAATATGGGGCAATCCCCAAGCTTAGCCAATATACCAACGTTTTTAGAGAGGTCAAAGTTAACAAACATTCGCGCTTGGACCTGAAACTTACCGGACTTGGCATGCCCGACTGTTTTGTTGAAATTAAAAATTGCACGCTGGTCGAAAACGGTTGTGCCAAATTCCCGGATGCACCCACCACCCGCGGCCAAAAACATTTGCAGGAACTGGCCAAACTCAAAGCTACCGGCGCACGAGCGATCATTTTCTTCTTGATCCAACGCACCGATGCGATCCATTTCAGCCCGGCGGATGACATTGATCCGGATTACGGCCGCATATTACGGCAGGTGGTGAAAAAAGGCGTCGAAATTCTCGCCTATGATGTAACAATCAACCTTGAAGGCATCTGGTTGAGAAAGCCGCTGCCATACCATTTATAGGCATACAGGATTTGACATATCCGATGGTCTATTATATTTTACGCCAGCATTTATCTCAGAATATAAAACGGTTACAACAATGTTATGAGTGAACGACCTCTAGTTGATACAATTGCCAGCCGTGAAAATCTCATTCGCGTATTGGACTCCATAAAAGAGGGCATTATCGCCCACGACATGCAGCGGCGCATTTACTTTTTCAATGCCGAAGCCGAGCGTGTGACCGGATATTCACGCGAAGAGGTCCTGGGCCATGACTGTCACGAGGTCTTTGGAGAGGCTTTTTGCGGGCAGCGCTGCTCTTTTTGCGATGGCGGCACCATCTGCGAAGACCGGTTGGAGTACCCGTTGACCCTTTCCACCAAAAACGGTGATCAACGCCGGGTCGATTTCACTGCCACCACGGTTCGCGATGAGAACGGCGATTGTGTGGGGTTGGTGGCCTCCTTCCTCGACATGACCGAATTGATGGAACTGAAGCGGCGCAGCGGTGAGATCACCCAATTTTCCAACATCATCGGCGGCGACAGCAAAATGCAGAGTGTCTATCAGCAAATCACCGATGTGGCGCAGTATGATTTTCCTGTTCACCTTTTCGGTGAAACCGGTACCGGCAAAGAGTTGGTGGCCAACGCCATCCACAATGAAAGCCGCCGCGGCGGCGCTCCATTTGTACCGATCAACTGCGGTGCACTGCCCGATGGGCTGATCGAAAGCGAGCTCTTCGGTCATGTCAAAGGCGCCTTTTCAGGGGCCATTCGGGACAAGAAAGGGCGATTCGAACTAGCCGACGGCGGAACCGTCTTTCTGGATGAGGTGGCTGAATTAGCCAAACCATTGCAAGTCAAACTCCTGCGCTTTTTACAGGAAGGCACCTTTGAAAAAGTGGGCGGCGAAAGAACCACAGACGTCAACGTGCGGGTGATCAGCGCCACCAATAAAGACCTGAAAAAAGAGGTGCAGCGCAACAACTTTCGGGAAGATCTCTTCTACCGATTGAACGTCATTCCCATACACATCCCTCCGTTGCGGGATCGGAAAAACGATATCCCCTTGCTGGCCAACCATTTCCTCGAAAAGGTCGCCCAACGTAGCGAACATCAACCGCCACGCCTCACAGAATCAGCCTTGTCGGCAATGATGGACTATACCTGGCCGGGCAATGTTCGTGAGCTCCAAAATGCAGTTCAGTTTTCAATCGTTAAGTGCAACAACGACATGATTACCGCAGACGACCTTCCCATGGAGCTCAAACAACTCCACACCCCATCGGGCCGGAGGGGTCCCAGTAAAAAGCTGGATTCCCGCGCCGTACAGGAGGCCCTGCAGAAAACCGGCGGCAATAAAGCCCGCGCCGCCCGAGAGCTGGGAGTGGGGCGAGCTACGCTGTACCGCTTTATCAACGACCATCCCGAATCGCTGCAAATAGGCTGAGGACTTCAGATCCTTCGTTTCCGGAGGTTCGCAGTAGTATAGGACTACGGCTTCACCTCCGGTCGCCTTATGCAACTATCCAGGTCATATGCTAATAATAAAAATCACTTTTGGATCGTCAGATTTGTTATAATCAAGAGTGACTTGAATGCCGTCAATCACTGCATCTCCTTTTGATATGCTGAAACCTATCTTTTTATGAAATTCGATTGACCCTTTATTTACCGGTGATGTGCAAGCCTTGATGATGTTACGGCCATTTTCTCTGCAAATTTTAAAAAATCGATCATACAAAAATTGTCCAATGCCTATGCCACGATAATCCGGATGGACCCCGGCAAAGTGGATATAACCCTCATTTGCTTTTGATGGTGATAGAAAACCGATCAAGAATGCGATTAACCTATCTTCTTTTTCGATAACAAATGAAGTGTTACAAAAATGGATGAGAAATAGTTTCGGCAGCATGCATGACAGATCACGACCACCCCACCAATCTTTCAATATGTTCATAATCTTGTGATGATCAGATGGCTTGCTACTTCTAATTTTGAGACCATTAGGTAGCTCATGAAGTATATCAATCCCCATCAATTATCCCTTCTCATACACCTTATCCACTGAGAGATTGCGGCCGGATGCAGCCTGGGTGGCCAGCTCGTCACAACGTTCATTGCCGGCGATGCCGGCGTGGCCTTTTACCCATTGGAACGCTACATCGTGTTTGCTGCACAGTTTCAGCAGTTGATCCCACAAGTCTGGATTGAGGGCCGGTTCCTTGTTGGATTTGACCCATCCATTGGCTCTCCATTTTTTGGCCCACCCTTTGGTGATGCCGTTGACCACATACTTGGAGTCGCTGTACAAGACAATGGAGCTGGGCTTTTTGATGGCGCCCAACCCGGCAATGCAGGCCAGCAATTCCATTCGGTTGTTGGTGGTACGTCGAAAACCTTTGGAGAGCTCTTTGGTTTTTCCGTTGTTGACGATGACGGCGCCGTACCCGCCTGGTCCAGGATTTCTTAATGCTCCCCCGTCGGTGTAAATCACGATCTGGCCGGCTTTCACCGCAACGGGTTCCTTTGATGTGGTGCGGGCTTTGGTGCGGGCGGAAGATACTTTTTTAACGGCCCTTGGCGGTTTTTTGGATCTGCCTTGGTTGGCCTTTATAAAGGCCCGGGCCTCTTCTATGGTTGGAAATCCTTTGTATACGGCGCCGGCATAGCCACGAACCAGTTTTTCGGCACCACCGTCACCAAACCACTGGGTAAATATCCCCGTCGCTCTGCCCACTGCCACAGCATAGTATTTCTTCTTTTTTGCCATCTTATCCCTATGGTGATCTTAACGCTTCCAGAAACTGCTCCCCATATTTATCCGCCTTTTGTTCTCCCACTCCGGTGATTTGCAGCAAAGCCTGCCGGGTGGTGGGTTTTTCTTCCACCATCTCGGCCAGGGTGCTGTCGTGAAAGACCACAAAGGGCGGAATATCCAGCTCTTTGGATATACTCATCCGCAAGGCCCGCAGTTTCTCCCACAATGGCAGGTCCGCTTCCGACAGCTCGCTTGCGGCCGTTCTTTTTTTCTTTTTGGATGACGTTTGCTTTGCCGCCTTTACCGGCTCTGGGTCCTTGCGAAGAAGAAGGGTTTGTTCGCCTTTAAGCACCGGCCAGCTTTTGTCTGTCAGGCGAAAACCCGATATCTGGGTCATATTCACCGACAACAGGCCGGATGCGGTCAGCTGCCGGAAAACCGAACGCCATTGCTGAATGGAGTATTCTTGCCCCACACCGAAAGTTTTGATTTTATCGTGGCCAAAGCGCTGCATGCGCTCGGTGCTGCGCCCCAGCAGGACGTCCGTTAAATAGACCGCGCCGAACCGCTGGCCCGTGCGATAAACACATGAGAGCGCCATTTGGGCAGCAATGGTGCCGTCCCAGGTCTCCACTTGCTGTTGGCATGTGTCGCAATTGCCGCAGACGGCACTGCCCCGCTCGCCGAAGTAATCCAGCAGCACTTGGCGTCGGCATTCAACGGTTTCGGCATATCCCAGCAACGCTTCCAGCTTCTTGACTTGAATATGTTTAAAATCGTCGTCGCCTTCAGAGAGCTCCAACATCTTGCGCATGGCCACCACATCGGAAAGAGAGTAAATCATCCAGGCATCGGCCGGTAGTCCGTCCCGGCCGGCGCGGCCGGTCTCCTGGTAATAGGCCTCTACGCTGGCGGGCAGATCCAAATGGGCCACAAAACGGACATCCGGTTTGTCGATGCCCATGCCAAAGGCGATGGTGGCCACCATGACCACCCCCTCATCCTGCAGGAAACGCCGCTGGTGGGCAAAACGGGTGGATTGATCCAATCCGGCGTGGTAGGGCAGTGCTTCTATGCCCCTGTCCCTCAACCATTGGGAGATGGTGTCGGCCCTTTTGCGGGTGCGCACATAGACAATGCCTGCAGCTCCGGAATATTCACGCTGCAAAAAGGCCAGTAATTGCTGTTTGTCACTGTTTTTCAACTCCACCCGGTAGCGAATATTGGGGCGGTCAAAACTGGAGACAAAGCAGACCGCATCGCCCAGCTCAAGGTTGGCCAGAATGGATTTACGGGTTTGGGGATCGGCCGTGGCGGTCAATGCCACCTTGGGCACGCCTTTGAACTGCCGGGTGATGTTGGGTATGCCGAGATACTCCGGTCGGAAGTCATGTCCCCACTGGGACACGCAGTGGGCCTCGTCAATGGCAAACAAGGCCGGCTGCAGGCGCTGTAAAAAATTTTGGCAGCGCTCCGTGGCCAATCGTTCCGGCGCCACGTAGAGCAAATCGATCTCACCGGCATAGACCTTCATTTCAACCTGCCGGGCCTCTTGGGCAGAAAGCGTGGAATTGAGAAAAGCCGCCCGCACGCCGTTCTGACAGAGCGCCTCAACCTGGTCCTGCATCAAGGCAATCAGGGGCGAGATCACCACCCCCACACCTTGGCGCATCATGGCGGGTATTTGATAGCAGATTGATTTGCCGCTGCCGGTGGGCATTAAAACAAACGCGTCTTTCCCGCCCACAACCGTCTCGATGATATCCAGCTGCATGGGCCGAAAATCGGCGTACCCGAAGAACTTTTTCAATATCTCACCAGGACTCATGGATCCGGGATCATCAACAGGCCCGGATAGGGCCACCCCACCAGAGTCCATCATGAACCCATCCGGCAGAGACGGCAAAGGCCCCTCGGAATCGTCGGGCATGGGAATTTCCGTGGCCATATGCACCGTAAACAGCGCGCTGCAGTGAACGCATTGGGTCCTGAGGCCACCGTCGGAGCCCAAATCACCATCGGCATCAAATTGGGTTTTGCATTTGGGACACGTTATTTGCATGGTTTTCAGAATAAACGCTTGTTTGAATAAAGTGGATGTTTGGCTTCAAATCCGAAGCAGTATGCCAATAAGCGGCATTGGAGTCAATCGTGAAGTCATTGCCAGGACGTCCCTAAGGTCAGGACGGGATTGCGCAAGAGAGCCGGAAGCCTTGAACTGGAGCCGAAATACCTATCATATCATTGACATAATCCCAAGAATCCGGTAGATGACCATATCCATTTCTGTGGTTTCAAAAATTCAATACGCTGAAGCGTCAGCGTATCTATATAATGCCCATTGGCTGTTGGATTTACCAAGCCGGTGGGCCAATTCAGATCATCATCACGATGATATCTTCGATATTGATTTAGAATCGGTACAGACCATGAAAAAGAGCAGAATTTGGTTCATCGGTGCGCTGATTGTGGTGGGATGTGGTATGGTGTTTTGGCTGTCGCATATTTATAGAACCCATGTCCTGCACACCTATAAAATGCCGTCCGGGTCGATGATGCCCACTCTTTTGGTGGGCGATTACTTTTATGCGGATATGTCGACTAAAAATTTGGATGACATAAAACGCGGAGATATCATCGTATTCACCTCTCCAAAAAATCCTGCCCTGGAGTATGTCAAGAGAGTGATCGGCCTGCCCGGTGATACCATTGAAATTCGCGACAAAGTACTCTACATTAACGGAAAACTGAAAAACGAGAGCTATGTCATGCATAAAGACTACCGTATATATCCAGCCCAAACGCTTCCACGGGACAATACCGGTCCGCTGATCATTCCACAGGGCCATCTGTTTGTGCTGGGCGACAACCGTGACGCCAGCAATGACAGCCGATTTTGGGGATTTGTCGCTGCAGACAAGATCAGGGGCAAGGCGATCAACATCTATTGGTCCTGGGATCGCGACAATATTCAGGTCAGATGGAAACGAATCGGCAAAGGTATTCATTAAATTTTGCGTCAGTAATGGCCGCTCAGTATGGCGATATCCATGCCATCGGTTTTTAAGGAGTAACATATCATCAATACCGAACCGGCCATCACTGCGGTGGATCTACCCATCACTGAAGTCCTCGATGATTTAGGGCAGACCCTGGCCCGTCATCCCAGCGCCGTGCTGCGCGCTCCCCCCGGGGCGGGCAAGACCACCCTGGTTCCCCTCTTTCTGCGCCATGCCCATTGGCTGCAAAAACGCACCATAGTAGTGCTGGCCCCCCGGCGAATGGCCGCCCGGGCGGCTGCCCATCGGATGTCCCGACTGCTCGGGGAAGAGGTCGGTGGGACAGTGGGCTATCGCGTCCGCATGGACACCCGGGTCGGTCCGAACACCCGCATCGAAGTGATCACCGAAGGCGTGCTAACGAGAATGCTGCAAAACGATCCCTCTTTGAATGGGGTGGGGCTGGTTATTTTTGACGAGTTCCACGAACGCAGCCTGGATGCCGATCTGGGTATGGCCTTGTGCCTCGATATCCAGGGCGTTCTGAATACGGGCCTCAAACTGCTGGTCATGTCGGCCACCATGGAGACCGCGCCGGTGGCCGCCATGCTGGGGAAGGCACCCGTCATTAACGCCCAAGGGCGCATCTTTCCCATCGAAACCCGCTATGTGGGTACCCACACGCCCACCCGTGATATGGCAGCGGTGACAAGTGCGATATGCTCTGCTGCAGAGGAAAAAACTGGCGGCATCCTGGTATTTCTACCGGGTGCAGCTGAAATTCGACAGGTGGCCGGCCGGTTGGAGCGGGCCGGACTGGAGCGGCACTGGCAGGTCATGCCGCTATTGGGCAGCCTCAGCCCCAAAGCGCAGGATCGCGCCATATCGCCTGCACCCCGGGGATATCGAAAAATCGTTCTGGCAACCGCCATTGCGGAAACCAGCCTGACCATCGAAGGCATTGGGGTGGTGGTGGACAGCGGACTCCAGCGGGTTCCCCGCTTTGATCTAAGCAGCGGTATGTCCCGGCTGGTCACCCTGCCGGTCTCCAGGGCTTCGGCCGACCAGCGCAGAGGCCGTGCCGGCCGCCTGGGGCCGGGACTCTGCCTGCGGCTGTGGTCCCAAGCCATGCATGCGACCCTGGCTGCTGACCGTCGCCCGGAGATCATGGAGGCCGATCTTTGCGCCCTGACCCTTGAACTGGCCAGATGGGGCGTGGCCCACCCCGAAGATCTCAAGTGGCTGGACCCGCCGCCGGCAGGCGCTTATGCCGCCGCCTGTGATCTGCTGCAAACCTTAGAGGCCCTGGACCGCCAAAACAAAATCACCCCACACGGACGCAAGATGGCGGCCATGCCGGTTCATCCCAGACTTGCCCATATGCTGTTGATGGCCCGCCGCAGCAACCAAATTCCCATGGCCTGCGATCTGGCGGCGCTGCTCACCGAACGCGATCCCGTGCGGTTTGAACCCGGTCAAGGGGATGTCGATCTGCAGCTGCGCTACGACCTGCTTCAAGCGCGACGCAGCCGAAGATCCTTTGCCCACCCCGCGGCCAAAATAAATTACGGCTCCTGTGATCGTATAATGGCGGTGGCCGACCGATTGCGACACCAGCTGGCGCGGCCGGGCCGCAGACAAAAAGAGGCCCCCCTGACCCTGGGAGGCGTGTTGGCCTGGGCCTATCCCGATCGCATCGCCCGGCGCCGTCCAGGTGAACGGGGGCGGTACCTCACCCGCAGCGGCCAGGGCCTGCGCCTGGATGAGACCGATCCCATGGCGGCCCAAGAGTTCATAGTGGCGGTGGAAGCCGACGGCCAGCGGCGCGACGGCCGCATCTTCAGGGCCGCATGCTATGATGCAACCATGCTGGAAGAACAGTTTGGCGGACAGTTGAAGTGGCGCGACAGCGTTCAATGGGATGGTCGGCGTCAATCAGTATGTTCCCAGCGGGTGCTCCGGTTTGGCGCCCTGGCATTGCGCACCAAGACGCTGGCCCAACCGGATGAAGAGCAGGTGCTCGCCGCCATGGTCCAAGGTATTCATAACGGCGGTATGGATGTACTTCCCTGGAGCAAATCCTTGCGCAGCTGGCAGTCGCGGGTCTGTTTTCTACACCGGATTTTCGGTGATGCCGACCTCTGGCCGGATGTATCGGATCAGAGCCTGGCCGCCCACCTGGACCGATGGCTCTCTCCATTTCTAACGGGGATGACCCGATTGCGCGACCTCTCCCGGATGGATCTTCGGGGGGCGCTGTTCAGCCTCCTGCCCTACCATGGACACCGGCAGCTGGACAACCTGGCCCCCACCCACTACACCGTCCCCAGCGGATCGCGCATTCCCATCGACTATGCGGCCATGGTACCGGTCCTGGCAGTGCGCCTTCAGGAGTTGTTCGGTCTTGACCAGACACCGGTGATCGCCGGCGGCCGCCAGTCGCTGCTGATCCATCTGCTATCTCCGGCCAGCCGCCCGGTGCAGGTGACCCAGGATCTGTCCGGATTCTGGAAGAGCAGCTACCACGATGTTAAAAAAGAACTCAAAGGACGCTATCCCAAACATTATTGGCCGGACGATCCATTGACCGCCCAGCCCACCGCCCGGGCTAAACCCGGGAAATAGGCACCCGCTTTAATAGATGCCATTGCATCACGGGTGGAACCTTTTGACATTTTGACAAATCCCCTGTTAGAAACAACCCGGATGCATCATTGATCAGTATTAAAAGCCTCGATCTCCTTTGAAAGCCGGGCCTTATGAAATATTGCATGTTTTTGTTCTATTTGGCGACATGTGCCGTGGGATTTACAGCATTCACGATTTCATACCTTCTCTATGTCAGGCACCGTAAAAAAGCGATATTATTGTATGCGCTGTTTTTAGGCTCCCTTGGCCTGGTGGTGGGTGCATTTTCAGTGTGGATGTTTGCGCCTGTTTTTGATCTTAAGGATCAACCGGCTGCATATTGGTTTTCGATTGTCGGCAGATTTTTTGAATTCCTGGGTGTCACCGGGTTCATCGCCACCAGCTGTTTTTTTTTCCATCACCTCATGGGGGTTCCCATTACACGGCTCAAGCGACGGCTTTTTTTCGCCGCGCCGGTTATATCGACGATCACCTATGTGGCCTGGCGCGTCACCAATTCCGAGTTATTGGTACATGGGGTTTTCCTTCCATTGGTATATGGGATATCCATTTACGGTCTGTTTATTATTTTTTCAAACCTGCCGGCCATTGGCGACAAGACTTTAAAACGGGCCATTAAAGCCTTTCTGATCATCAGTGGGGTGTTCTTGCCGGCATACATCTTGGAGACCAGTGCGGACATTATTCCGCACTTTTCCCCACCACCTTCATATTGTTTCAGCCTTCCCACATACTTATTCGTCATAAACAGTTTAGGAATACTGTTTGCCGTCAAGTTTTTTGATCAACCCGCATACATGGCCCAGGGCCAACTCACCAAACATTTCAATGGCAGGTTTAACATTTCAAAAAGAGAGTCGGAGATTATCGCCCAGGTTATCACCGGTCTCAGCAACCGAGAGATCGGGAACAAGCTGTGCATATCCTTCAAGACGGTTGAAAACCACCTGTACAACATCTATCAAAAAACCGGGGTGCGAAACCGTGTCCAGTTAACCAGCCTGATTCAGACCAATCAACGGGATTAAGCCCCATAGGGGACCTCCCCTATCCGATATTATTGTCCATTTAGGCAATATCCCCTACACTATATTTTCAAATTTGAGTGGGTTCACCGATTGAAATTCCCCGCCTTATGGTTCTATTCGTTTTGTAGACGTCATCTTTCACCGGCACCAATTTGAAGCGCCATGGGTGGCGGTATACATGGCTGCTGATAGGGTATTGATTCCCACAGCGAATTTGGCAAGAATTTAAAAAGAGAGGTTGGGACTATGATTGAAGCCCGTACTTATTCAATTGCGCAATTGCAGCATGCTTATAATCGCAGAAGCTGGTTATACAGCAAGGTAGTGGCCCCCATGGAAATACGCCAACATGGCAAGGCGATTGAAGCTGCCCGCCTGTCACCGGGCGACAAAGTATTGGAAGTGGCCACTGGTCCGGGACACACGTTGGTGAACTTGGCCGGGATGGTCGGTCGGCAAACGACCATTTATGGAATGGATCTTTCGCCGGGAATGTTGAAGCTTGCCCGCAAAAAAATGCAAACGTCCGGTTTTGAAGACTTTGTTCTGGAGCAGGGAGATTGTCGTGCTTTACCGTTTGAATCGAATGGTTTCGATGTGCTGTACAATGGCTACATGTTTGACCTGATACCCATGGCGGACATGGCCGGCATTTTGGCGGAATTCAAACGCGTGTTAAAACCGGGGGGGCGCCTGGTGCTGCTGAACAAGAGCAAGGCCAAAGATCGCCTAAACTTACATGAGTATATCTACCGCTATCTTCCGGCCAAAATGGTACTCTATTTTGCAGGCGGTTGCCGACCGGTGATGATGGCCTCAGAAGTTCGATCGGCAGGTTTCCGTAGGGTGGAGCGAGCGTATCTGGCCGGTAGGTTTCCGTCAGAGATCGTGACCGCAACAAAGGAGGTTGGATAATGTTCGCCACAAGAGATATCATCCTGTTTTCAGTCGTTGCGCTCATGCTGCATCCCTTTACCGTGCCTGCAGCAGAGAGCAATGGGGTAAAAGATGCCAAAAGCGGCAAGGTGACGGCTCGCATCGCCATGGAGTATCTTTATCCCACAGAGGACTCCAGGAATATCGAAACGACAAATTTAAACGCGTATATTCGCATAAAAAAACCAAAGAATGTCAACCTGTCAATCCTCGCTGGTCTATCGGCCACCTATGCAACAGGTGACATAACCCAATTGGAAGGCGAATTTAGTGAGGGCACGCTTAGAGAGACCAACTACAAAAATACGGCTGTGGGCATCGGTCCCGGTATTCTATTGGATCTGCGCCTCTGGCAAGGCAATAAATTTTCACTGCACCTTGATGGCAGCGGGAGCCTCATTTTCTACAGCGAGGATTTTCCAGCCGGCGGAGACCGATATAATTTCATGTGGCGCGGTGGACCCGTGATCAGATATGATATCGGCAATGGACACGATATCGGCCTTGGGTATCTGTGGATGCATGTCTCCAATGGAAAGGGGCTCAGTGCTGATAATCCTTCCTACGATGCAAAAGGGCTGGGCCTTCAATATTCAATTATCTATTAATTTTATATCATGGAAGGGCACGCAACGGGTAAACTGCAATGCCGCTTTTACGTCAGGGAAACAATATGAACAACAAAAGCTATAGAACAGGGTTTTTCGCGACACCGCCAAGGGAATCCA
>CAJIBC010000018.1_pt1 | contig 11527 bp, 6 predicted proteins | sample 9199231 | NCBI WGS metagenome assembly CAJIBC01 (sample SAMEA7708282, study PRJEB35096) | sediment metagenome | biome: marine neritic benthic zone biome [ENVO:01000025]; feature: sediment [ENVO:00002007]; material: shallow marine sediment [ENVO:03000034] sea grass bed [ENVO_01000059] ...
CATCCTCATGTTCATCTCCATCCTCATGTTCATCCCCGTCCTCATGTTCATCCCCGTCCTCATGTTCATCCCCGTCCTCATGTTCATCCCCGTCCTCATGTTCATCCCCGTCATGGTCTTCATCATCAGAGAATTCAATATAGGCTGCATTCACCAAATCGATATTATCAAAGTCACCACGAATTTTAATGGGGTTGCCAATCTCGAGATTTTCAAAGACAGTGCGCTGTCGGATATCGGATTGACGCCATTGAAAAGCAATTCCATTTTCAGGGGTAACCACAACGGCGACTGCGGGGGATTCGCCTACCAGGGATTCGCGAATCATAACGCCGGCTTTTGCCCAAGCATCTGTATTTGATAGTTGCACGACGCGGGCTTCAATGCTGCCGTCACCGTTCAGTTGTTTATAGGCATATCGAAACCCATCTATTCGCTTTGATATGCCCTTTCCGGAGGCTTGGATTGTAAATTGATGGTTGCCGATTATGGTGCGGCCGGCACGTTCCACCGGGCCGATGTCTTGACTTATCCAGGTAGAATCGCCGGATGGATTTACATTAACATTGTCAAATACGGCGGTGTTGAGCACGTTGTCGTCATCTCCGGCTGTGGCACAAAGCCCAATATATACATTGTGGACCGTGTCGAAAGTTGCAGATCCAATGGAGGCCCATGGGGAGGAAGTATCGCTCCTTTTATAAGCCTTGACCATATTGCCTTGGCGTTCGATTTTGACCCAATATGGCGCCGCCCCATAACTTTCCAACTTTTTAATTTCCTGCGGCGTGGCTTCAAAAAAATTGGTATTGTCGTCCGCTCGAATAATCACATCCGTTACACCTGCCAACCCAAGGGTCCGATTGGTGCGATCGATGCTGGTCACATGGGATTGTACTTCCACCTTCTCATAAAAAACGATCTTGCTTGCATGAATGCTAAAATTGTCTAGCACGCCATGAACCCTTGCGCGCATACCAACGGCGATCTCATCCAAAGCGTTGCCTTCAAGTATGGTTGAATCGCTTATCTGGACAAAATAATTGCCCATCTGCCATTGGTTGAGCGCCACCTTTCTCGTAAAGAAACCCTCCAATGCAAATTGATCTGCCCGTTGTACATTAAGGCTTCTGAATACACTCACCCGATCAGCTTTGAGAATGTCGAGACCACATGGGCCTTTAACCCAGACGCTACTGCCATCTTGGGGAATGTGCTTAAGCCGTGCTTCAGAAAAATCAATCTTCAGGTCATTGATGAAAAACGTTTTTTGTTGCAGGTCCAAATTACTGACGATGCCTTTAACCATTACCGTGAAATCCGCCGAGCATTCATCGCTCACTTTCACAATATGACCGGCGTGGATGACACCTTCGCCATCGACAATTCCACTGATGCGCAGCAATGTACCCAATTGAAGTGTGTCGATATCAAATCCTTGGAGTCTTGTATTCGTGGTACCCAATACGGTTTGTCCCATTACCTGCAACTCGAAAGATTGTGTTTCAGACACGGACACACTTTCCAAGGGTCCTTTCACCATATGGAAAATTTCCACTATATTGGCTTTGCCGGTTGTATCATCGAAAATGTCGCCCGACACCTTGGAAAGATAGCCGTGCCTTACATTAAGCCGAACAGCCTCATCACCGTTGCCTATATATTCGCCCTCAATGTAAACATCAGCCTGTTGCGTATTGAACCTGATATTATTCACTTCCATTTCTTCCGCATCGGAGACTGTGCCGATGCTGACCCCCGAGGGGCTAATTAAGCCTGTTCCACCTGTACCGCCGCCGGCTTGTAAGTAGTCTGTTGCTCCGGCGCCGCACCCAGTGAAAGAAGCACATAAAAATGCAAAGCAGATCATACTTGCGGAACAGTGAATGATGCTGCTTGACAATAGTCTGCTAATTGTCAGCGATAGCTTCATCGGTAATCTCCTCAAAATAGTAAATCCCTACTCCGGCAGTATATCGCCCGCTCCCTTCAACATTGGGACTGGTGTCGCGATCCATACTGGATAAATATTTATCATAATGATCAATTAATTTTTGAGCGTGTAACACGACGTGCTGTTTGACACCCGACAAACTCTCTGCAGGAAGATTGTCATATAAGACTTTGCGCTGTACAAAAGCCTCTGCTGGCTTAGCCTCAAGATTGTGCCCGATGGTATTTATCAGGTAGGCAACATCGGTACCCAATATATTCAATTTCATCTCTTTGTCGCTGTGTGGCAAATAGGTCTCTTTTTGCAGCCGGATATGTCCACTTGCCAATTTCGCTACGGCCTCAATGCGCAGCAGTTCGTCCAGAATTGCCCTCGGATGGATGTCGCCGCTGTAGAATTTGGCCAGCATCGAAAAGCTGACCTCCTCGTCTTCGCCGGTAAATGGTAGATCGGCTGACTCGCCCTGGGCGGTAAGAAAAGCAGGATCCCTGCGCCAACCGGCAATTACGCGGGCGGCACGGTTATATCGTCTGGCCAATTGATAGCTGGGTGCTGGGATTCCCTCTTTGAGCCGTTTAACGACTTTGCGGGTCAAACCGGTCAACACGGCTACCCTGGAGATAGTTTGTTTACGATTTTCTATGGAAAAATCCTCATATGCCGCCTGAACAAAGGCCAGCTTAACCACCTCTGAAAACGGTCCATATGAAATCGAATGTTGCAGCGCTATGCGGGCCAAAGGCTTCAAGATTATTAAAAGCGCCTTTAAAAGAGTTTGTTGATAGTTTTGCACAAAAACCTCAAACAGGGTAAGGGAATCCTAAATTGAACGATTTTTGGTTTGATCTGCATCGATCTTTTCCCCAAAATCGCTTAACCTAGGTCAACCAAAGTTCATTTTTTGGATATATAGGCCCGATATTTAATGAATCGGGATAATATTCCCAGTCCGGACATGTGTCAACTTAATTCATATTTGCAAATTTGGCATTTCATTATCCAGCGAATCTAATACCTACAGCCGATCACAAGCGATCGAAGCTCCTTTTTTTTTGTAGGCACTGGGACCAATGCCTTTCAGTTTTTCAAAGATTCTTCTAAAATAACAACTGTCTTCATACCCAACCTGGTAGGTTATCTCCTGGAAGGTCAATTCGCCGGCCTCCAACATCTGCTTGGCCATTTCAACTCTAATCCGCTGTAAATATTTTAACGGTGTATCCCTGGTGACGTTCTTAAAATGACGTTCAAAAGTACGGCGACTCATCCCGCTCATCTTAGCCAATTGCCCAATATTCATCGGTTTTGAGTAATTGTTTTCCATCCATTGCAGGGAAACCCGGATTGGATTATCGGCGTACAAGCGCTTGTGGATGATCTCCGAATATGGGGTCTGCAGAATAGCGCAGGCATCGTATCCATGTTTTTTTACTAGTTCGAGAGCAACCTCAAACCCATAGATTTTCGTGGCCAGATAACCTACAAGATCAAAATAGGCATTGGCGGAACCGGAGCACAAAATCCTGTTCTGATCCGTTATAGGACGTTCCGGTTTCAACAACACCCCTGGATAGCGACGCCGAAACGCCCCACTGCTCTCACAGTTGGTAGTGGCTTCTTTTCCGTCCAGCAGGCCTGTCTCGGCTAATAAAAAGGCACCACTGTCGATGGCCGCGAGGTAGACGCCATTGTCATAATGCGCTCTAAGCCAGGTGACTGCCCCACCTTCTCTTTCCAAGGTTTGTTCAATTTGAACAATGGACGAAACGATAATCACGTCGGTCTTTTCAACTTCGAGCATTGAACGGTGGGGCTGAATTAAAACACCGTTCAGACATCGTACCGGAAAGCCATCCGTTGTAACGATCTCAACGTCAAAATAGGGCTGCAAGACCTTGTCGGTGTTGTCATTGCAGCCACAAGAGTTAAAAAAATCCATTGGCCCGATGATCGTAGACGTAGCAGCATCTTTTAATGCAAGAATAGTTACTTTGGTCACGGGTTCGCCCTCATCAGTTATCGTGGCTCAGATCTCATACCGGATAAGAACACGCTTTCAAAGGATTTCCAAACCTTTGGTGGTCGGGATTTAATGACTCACAGAGCTGCTCTAAAAGGTTCTTGCTGCAAGGGGGCATTCCAAAGCCGATGCAACCGCCAGGGATCACAATAGCCTGAAATGATACTGTCTTTACCGATAAAAATGTAGTGATAACCCTTTGGCGCAGGCACTGCTGATCGTTCAAACTGATTTTTAGATACTATTAAGGATGCTACAAAACACCTTAAATGTGGCCCTTGAAACCACAATCCGCTGGTTTGCTGGGTCAACTTGGAAATGAATTTTGTTCATATTATGATTTTTACTGAATTTTTTTTGTTGGGATAATATTCCCATTTTTTTCGGATGTCAACCCAAAATAATTTATCCTTGCTCCCAAGCTCCAGCGCAGAAGCCGAAAGTGGCAATCATTCACCCACAGCAATAAAATAGGGAAACGTCATAAACGGATACAATAATAAGGCTCTTGCCAATTTTCGATAAAATGAATTGACGGCCTGGGATCGAAGGTGCGCGAGGAGTTGGACCACTGCTGATATAGATATCTCACTGATACTGAACGCAGTCGCATGGGTGTGTCAAAAAGAGAAGCACTAAGCGTATCCTTTCATCTCACCAATGGCAGACTCCACGGCTTCGACCAGCGCTCCGGAACGCATGACAGCAACCATGGTGCCGATCTCTTTGTAGAGCTCCCGGTCCTCTTTCAAATGGGGGATGTGCTCCCGAATCAATTGATAGGCCACACGGGTGCCTTTGCCTCCCATGAGGGGGTTGCGGCGAGCTCCATTGATGAGATCACAGGCCTGGGTGGCACAGAGCAGTTCAATGGCAATAATGTTGACCACATTATCGAGAATTTCCCGGGATTGGCGAATGGCAATGGTTCCCATGCTCACATGATCCTCTTTGTTGGCCGAGGTTGGAATGGAGTCCACACAGGCGGGATGGGCCAGGGTTTTGTTTTCGGATACCAGCGCCGCGGCGACATATTGCCCGATCATATATCCGGAGTTGAGTCCGCCTTCCTGCACCAGGAATGCCGGCAGTCCGCTGAGTTGCGGGTTGACCAGACGTTCGATGCGCCGTTCGGAAACACTGCCGAACTCCGCCAGCCCCATGGAGAGATAATCCGCCGCCATGGCAATGGGTTGGCCGTGGAAATTGCCGCCCAGCCGGATCTCCCCCTTGTCGGGAAACACCAGGGGGTTGGTGGTGGTCGAGTTGATCTCGATATCGACAACACGCTTGGCATGCGCCACCGCGTCTTTGCTGGCGCCGTGAATCTGGGGGGCACACCGCAGGGTATAGGCATCCTGGATGCGGGAGCAGCCGTCATGGGAGGCCACGATACCGGATTCCGCGGTCAGGCGCAGCATGTTTTCCGCTGTCGCCATCTGACCCGGATGGGGCCTCACCTGGTGTATGCTGGGATCGAATTGGGATTGGCTGCCCATCAAGACTTCCAGACTCATGGCACAGGCGATGTCCGCCATTTTCGATAAGACAACGGCATCATGAACCACCAAAGCTGCAATGGCGGCCATCACCTGGGTGCCGTTGATCAATGCCAGCCCCTCCCCTGCTTCGAGGGTCAACGGCGGTAGGCCGATCTTCTCCAGGGCCGCCGCACCGGACATGCATTGGCCCTGTAATTGGGCCTCGCCTTTTCCGATCAGAACCAGCCCCAGGTGGGCGGTGGGGGCCAGATCACCGCTGGCCCCAACAGAGCCCTTCTCCGGAATCACGGGTGTCAGCCCATGATTGAGGAAATGCAGCAGATACCGCAGGGTGTGGATGCAGCAACCGGAGTACCCCATGCCGAGGTCATGGACCCGCAAGGCCATGGTGGCGCGTACCACATCTTCCGGGAACGGCTTGCCCACACCGGCGGCATGGCTCATCAGGATATTGTTCTGCAACTGCCGGGTATCCTTTTGCGAAATGGGGACATCGCACAGGGCGCCGATGCCGGTGGTGATACCGTACATCGCTTTTTTCTCTTTGATCCAGCGGGCAATCAACCGGCGGGTTTTCTCCACCCGCTGCTCACCGGCCGTCGAAATATCCACCGGCGCATGATTGCGGGCGATGTCGACCAATTCATCGATTTGCAGGTTTTCTTGATCCAGAAGTATGGATTTCATTAGATTACTCCATATCGTTGCCGTCTTCTTTGCCGTCCCTATCGATTATCGATGATCTCCAGAACCATGGCGCAATTTTCGCGGGCGCGTTTAGAAATGGTTTCGGCCTCAGATTGAATGCGGGTTTTAAAGGCCTCGTCTTTGATACCTTCCATATTGATGCAGACGTTCTGGTAGGCACCCCAGATCCCGGTCTCCAATGCACGGGCGCCCACCTGGATATCCGACCTGCAGGCCGGATTGCCGTGGCGCGCCGCCTGGTTCATGGCCTCCCAGGCGTCGTCCCCCAGGCGCATGGCCTTGAGCGGTACTTCGATGGCGGTTTTGAGGCCCTGCTGCATCTTGGCCGCGCGGGCGATCTTTTGGGTCTCGGTTGCCTTGGGCATATTCAGTCCATCCATATAGTCGCCAAACGCGTTTGCATCAGCGTCGATCATGGGAACCAGCTCCCGGGAGAGCCGATGCAGGGGAGGGATGGCGCTACGCATAACACCGTCCACATCTTCAAATTTGCGCACCCCATAGGTCAATTTGGCGGTCATGGCGCCCAGACCGATTCCCAAGGCCGCGATGGCAGCCGAGACCGATCCGCCGCCCGGGGCCGAAGAGCGCGCGCCCACCGCTTCGACAAACCGGCGCAGGCTCAACCCGGCCAGAGGTTCATCCGGCGGCTCGGCCACCGTGTATTCGATGATCTTCTCCTGGGGATTGAACCTTGCCACGGCGCCGAGCCCCAGCCGTTCAATGGCCAGGCGGATCTTCTGGTCCTCTTCCCATATAAAAAGATTCTCTTTGTCGATGTAGTAATCGGCGGCCATGAGCAGTGCATCCAACGGTACCAGCCCCACCACCTCGGATCCGGCGACGCCCACATTCAATGCCGCGGCCTCTTCTTTAACGGCCTCAAAGAGCTGATGCATGGAGGTGATCCGATAGTCGGTCAGGTTGACCGTCACCTGGGCCACATTGTAGTCATCGACAAACCACCCCATGCCCTTGACCGCTTTTAGACGGCCCGGCTGGTCTTGGCCCCGCCCGGCTTCGCGCAGATTCAGGGCGATCCGGTGGGCCTGGTTGGCGGTCCCCAGGATATTGACATTGTAAGCAATCAGAAAGGAACGTGCACCGGTGGCAGTGGCGCCCCAGGATGGAACGAATCGCGCCGGGCCGAAGTCGGGCGCCCAGTCCGGATCTTTTAGTTTTGCAGCCAAGCCTTCATACTCTCCCTTTCGAATATCGGGCAGCTTGCGGCGGTGATCGTATCGGGCCGCAGCTTCGTAAAGGTAAATGGGCACCTGGAGCTCCTGGGCCGCCCTTTCTCCAAACGTCCTTGCGACCTGGGCACACTCTTCAATGGTGACATTGGCCACCGGAATAAAGGGACAGACATCCATGGCCCCAAAGCGGGGATGCTCCCCACTGTGCCGACGCATGTCGATGCGATCTCTGGCCACCCGCGCTGCGGCCAGGGCGCCCTCGATCACAGCGGCGGGGTCGCCCACAAAGGTGTATACGGTGCGATGGGTGGCCGCCCCAGGGTCGACATCCAACAGCTTACACCCCTGGGTTTTCTGAATGGCCCGGGCGATGGCATCGATGACCTCTTTGTCACGGCCCTCGGAGAAGTTGGGAACGCATTCGACGATTTTGTTCATTTTCTATCCTTTGCTAAAAACTTGATAAATCCGTAAAAAGTCTAATTTCCACGACCAAGGGCACAAAGTACACGAAGAGATAAAAGTTCATGCCACTTGGCGGCCCAACTTATAAACCGCCGTTACCGGTGAGACCCCCGCATGGTATGCCAACATGGCCGGGGTTTCGCCATCCAGGAGTAGAAAATCGGCCTGCTTGCCGATCTCCAGGCTGCCCACCCGGGCTGCCATGCCGATGGCATAGGCGGCATTGAGTGTAGCGGCCGTGAGCGCCTCGGCCGGTGAAAGCGCCATCATCATCACCGCCAACCCGAACACAAAAGGCATGGACTCAGTATAGCTGGAGCCGGGATTGCAATCGGTGGCCAGGGCCACCGGCAGGCCTTGCGCGATCATGAACCTGGCACGGGCATAGGGTTTACGGAGACTGTAGGCCGTGGCCGGCAAGAGAGTGGCCACCACGCCGGCGGAGACCAGTTGGGCAATATTCTCGTCGCTGACCGCCAGAAGATGATCGGCTGACGCAGCTCCCAATCCTGCCGCCAGACGGCCGCCTCCCAGATCGTTGACTTCATCCGCATGGATCTTGATGCCCAACCCGGCATCCCTGGCGGATTCCAGGATTCGCCGACTCTGTTCCACACTAAAGACGCCCTCTTCACAAAAGACATCGCAGTACCGGGCGATGCCCTGCTCTTTGACCGCCGGCAGCATCTCTTCGGTGACCAGTGCCACAAATGCATCGGGGTCATCCTTGTAGACCTCAGGAATGGCATGCGCACCCATAAAGGTAGCCACCACATCCAATGGCGTATGGCTTGCAATCTGGCCGATCACCCGCAGCATTTTCAGTTCATTGGCCGTATCAAGGCCGTACCCGCTCTTAATTTCGATGGTGGTGGTCCCCATCTCCAGAGCAGTAAAGGCGTTGCGCCGGGTCACCTCCAGCAAGCGGTCTTCTTCGGTGCCCGCCACCGCCCGCACCGAGGAGAGTATACCACCGCCCTGTTTCAGGATCTCAAGGTAGGGGGTGCCCTCAATGCGTCGGGCGAATTCCACTTCCCTTCGCTCTGCAAAACAGATATGGGTGTGGGGGTCGACAAATCCCGGAATCATGCACTGCCCGCGGCAATCGATCTCCTCATCGATATTGGCACCCGATATCTCCTTTAGCAGGATTTTCTCTTCACCGATGTTTACGATAATGCCGTCCCTTGCCAGCAGGGCGCCGCCATCGATATGAACCCAATCACCCTGCTGCGTTCCGGCTGCCGGGCGCCCGCGATCGCGGGGCGTATAGATAGACGCATTGCGAAACAGTTGGGTGGTCACATGGCGCTCCTTTTATCTCTCATTGATCTTTCCCACTGAAAAAAGCATCAACCGTTTTCGTGATTTGCCCTTCATCGGACAAGAACGGGATGGTGATCTGATCCCCGTTGGCGTTCTCCTGGTTGTACGCCATGGCAACCGCCATGGCGTTCGGATTGCGGGCCCAGTTCCGGCGGGCCACACCCCCCATGACATCCCATAGAACAGATGACTGGATAATGTCGTCCACCCGCTTACTTCCGTCCAGGACCAGGCCGTAACCGCCATTGACGGCCTTGCCGATGCCGGTCCCGCCGCCATTGTGCAAGGCTACCAGGGACATGCCCCTGGCGGCGTTGCCGGCAAAGCAGTGGGTGGCCATGTCGGCGCAGACATTACTGCCGTCTTTGATATTGGCCGTTTCACGGAATGGAGAGTCGGTGCCGCCGGGGTCGTGGTGATCCCGGCCCAGCATGATGGGGCCCACCTCGCCGTTGCGCACCATCCGGTTGAACCTGAGGGCGATGCCCACCCGTCCGGCTGCGTCCTGGTAGAGAATGCGCGCCTGGCTGCCCACCACCAAGCGGTGCCGACCGGCGTCGCGAATCCAGATATAGTTATCCCAATCCTCCGGCCGGCGGTCGGGATCTATGCTCTCCATGGCAGCCCGGTCGGTCTTGGCGAGGTCATCGGCTTTGCCGCTGAGACAAACCCATCGAAAGGGGCCGTACCCATAGTCAAATATCGGTCCCATGATCTCTTCAAAGTAGGATGGAAAGATAAAGCCCTCTTTGGCATCCACACCGTTTTTAGCCACTTCGGCCACCCCGGCATCGAAAACAGCTTTGAGGAAAGCATTGCCGTAATCAAAGAAATAAGTATCTCGCCGGGATAGCCTTTGAATCAGTTCAAAGTGACGCCGAAGGCTCTGGTCCACCAGGGTACGAAAACGGTCGCGGTCGGTTGCCAGCAAGCGGGTGCGCTCATCAAAAGAGATGCCCTGGGGGCAGTAGCCCCCCTCATAAGCCACATGGCAGGAGGTCTGGTCGGAAAGCAGATCGACGTGGATGCCATGATCAACAATATAGGCGAGCAAATCCACGACATTGCCGTGGAAGGCGATGGATAATGGCTGCTTTCTAGATAAAGCCTGATCGGCCGCCTTGAATAGGGTTTTGATATCATCGCCCACCAAATCCACCCATCCCTGTTCGTGGCGGGTGCGCACACGGGAGAGATCGACTTCGGCGGTGATGGAGACCGCACCGGCGATCTTGGCGGCCTTGGGTTGGGCCCCGCTCATGCCGCCAAGGCCGGACGACACAAACAGCAGACCGGCCAGGTTGCCTTTAGGGGGAACATTGCACATCTTGCGGCCGGCATTGATGAGGGTATTATAGGTGCCGTGAACGATGCCCTGGGGGCCGATATACATCCATCCGCCGGCCGTCATCTGGCCGTAGGAGGAGACCCCCATCTGGGCGGCGATCTCCCAGTCGTCCGGATTGTCGTAAAGCCCCACCATCAGACCATTGGTGATAATGACCCGCGGGTCATCGGGACCGGATCTGAACAGCCCCAAGGGGTGGCCCGACTGTACCACCAGGGTCTGGTGTTCGCCCAGCGCCTGGAGATACTGTTTGATCAACCGGTATTGCATCCAATTCTGGCAGACACTGCCGGTTTCACCATAGGTCACCAGTTCGTAGGGGTAGAGGGCCACATCGAAATCGAGATTGTTGTCGATCATGAGCTGAAAGGCTTTTCCGGCCAGGCAGTTGCCCTCGTACTGCTCTATGGGTTTGGCCTTGATCGGTCCCGGAGGACGAAACCGGTAACCGTAGATCCGGCCCCTGTATGTCAGCTCTTTCAAAAACTCAGGTGCCAGGCGGTGGTGATGGCTTTCGGGTATGTACCGCAGGGCATTGTGCAGGGCAATCGCAGTTTGCGCGCGGCTTAATCGGAATCCTCGGTCAGGCGCCCGGCGAATCCCTTCCACAAAGGCGGGCGGATCAGGGAGTTCGCCATCTTGTCCGATCTTCATGGCGCGTGAAACGTATGCGTTGATCGTCATGGGCTTCCCCTCGGTGATAAAGGCTTATTATTAATATATGAATCACATCAAAAGGAGTGTCAACCTATGAGGGAAAGCAGCAGCGATTCTCGGCCAAGCGACTGGCCAATGAGCGCCGTGGTCCGGCAACAAACGGCAGCCTATTTTAAATACCGCTGTTCAAAAATATGGTGGCCATTATCATGTTCGCGGTGAAAACATAAAGTCATTTGGAAGCTGGAAGCCGGAAAGGATTATCGTCATCGGATTCCGATTTAAAAGTCATGGCTGACTGGAATTTCTTGCGTTTTACAATTGCCGTAAAAGCAAATATAACGACGCAAG
>CAJIBC010000203.1_pt1 | contig 11513 bp, 9 predicted proteins | sample 9199231 | NCBI WGS metagenome assembly CAJIBC01 (sample SAMEA7708282, study PRJEB35096) | sediment metagenome | biome: marine neritic benthic zone biome [ENVO:01000025]; feature: sediment [ENVO:00002007]; material: shallow marine sediment [ENVO:03000034] sea grass bed [ENVO_01000059] ...
ATACGGGTGAGCATGATAGCATCATTACCCCCGGCACGGATCACATCGCGAAACCGGGATGGAATGATAATGCGCCCTTTTGCATCAAGGTTATGAGTAGAGCTTCCTCGGAACATAAATCACCATAATTATCCACTTTGAACCACATTAATTCCATTTATAGGATTATGTCAAGGAAAAATTCATATCATGATTACAATTTTCATAATGATTTTTTTGAGTTAAAGCATAAATTCCATTGTGGGTCAAAGTGGTTTACTGGTTTAATACCACAGGCTCCATTGGGCCCCAAAGTTCAGTGTTCAGTTGATGTGCCCCACTGGATTGTGTTAAGAGTGACAAATTCACAAAACATTGTAGGAGATGTTTGAATGCAAACCATTCGGTCCATCCCCAAATTGCCTACCCGTAAAAAACCTCATGTCCTGCGCATTGGAGAATTGTTGATTAAAGAGGGCTTCATTCAACACAGCGATGTAGAGCATGCCTTGGAGGTCCAAAAAAGAGGGGCCCAAGAAGCTTCTCAGCCGTTGGGCGAACTGATGGTGAAAAAAAAGATGATCAGCGATCAAGACCTGGACATACTGCTCAACCATCCTGATCTACGCAAAAACCTCGGCACGCTGTTGCTGGAAAAAAAGCTCATTGGAGAAAAAAAACTCCTGGCGGCCTTGGAGCTGAAGAGTCACGATGAACGGCTGGGTCAATCACTGATAAGGCGCGGTGTGATTACGCCAACCCAGTTGGAGGCTTTGCTGGAACAACAAGAAAACAGCGTCAGAATAGGCGAACTGGCGAATAATCTGGGCTTGATTAACGAAGCCGACCTGGACAAGGCCGTACGCATCAAGAGCGGTCATCGCACCATTGGCGAGATTCTGTGTGATTTAAAAAGGGTCACCATTGATGACCTGAATTACATCCTCCCCAAATATGGCAAGAAGCTCAAACTTGGAGATATTCTCATTAAACAAGGCTTGATCTCAGAGGGACAGTATCAAAAAGCCATACAAGACCAACATCAAACACGAAAAAAATTGGGACAGTGTTTGATAGACCAGGGTGCTATTAGCGTAGACCAACTCTACATGGCCCTTTCACGGCAATTCAACATACCTTACCGAACCCTGGGGGGGTTTGAGTTCGACTCTCGCCAACTGCGCATACTAACCGGGGTTGTGGGGGAAAAATACGCCCGCAAACACAACATCCTGCCCCTCTCCCTATGGGATGACAGGTTCCAAATCGGCATCGCAAGTCCTGACAACATCTCCATCATCGCAGGCCTTAACAAGCTTTATCCGGATCTAAAAGTGGAACCGGTGCTGATCAGACAAAAAAAGTATGGCGAGCTGTTTGCCACCCTATACGGTGCTGCATCCCCAAGTCGCACCAACAAAGGGGTTGAAGGCATCCAGGATATGGAACTGATAGAGCTCAATCTAAGGGAAGACAAGCTCCAAGAGGATGCCGCCCAAGCCGACGACATGCTGACCGAACAGGTGGTGGATTATATTATCCGCCTCGGCATCAGCAAAGAGGCCAGTGACATCCACATTGAACAGGACCGACAGGGGGCACGGTTGCGTTACCGCACAGACGGCATCTGCAAGGAGGTGGAGGTCGATTGGCTCAATGAAAAACTGCAAGAGATGCCAGGCGCCATCATTTCCCGCATCAAGGTGTTGTCCAACTTGGACATTGCCGAACGCCGCCTGCCCCAGGACGGCGTCTTTCGTGTCAACTACTATGACTCCGAACAAGACCGGCGCTATGACCTTGATTTTCGGGTGGCGACCTGTCCGGCCATCATAGGCGAAAACGTCACCATACGAATTCTGGACTCCCGTAAAGCCAAAGTCGGATTGGAAAGCCTCAATCACTCGCCCCATGTATTGGAGCCCCTAAAAAGATTATTCAAAAGTGCCGCCGGCATGGTGTTGGTAACCGGGCCCACCGGCAGCGGCAAATCGTCCACCTTATATGCGGCCCTGCGGTACATCTACCATCCGGGCATTAAGATCATCACTGCCGAAGATCCCATTGAGTATAGCTTTCCGGGAATTATGCAGACCCAGGTAAAGCCCAAGATCGGACTCAACTTTGTTCGACTGTTGCGCTCCTTTTTGCGGTCGGATCCGGACGTCATTCTGGTGGGTGAAATTCGCGATGACGAAACTGCCGGCATCGCCTTTGATGCCGCCCAGACCGGTCACTTGATGCTCAGTACCCTGCACACCAATGATGCCGTCAGTGCTGTTTCGCGCCTGCTGGATCTGGATATTGAATACGGCCAAATCGCCTCCAGCCTGATCGGAGTGCTGGCTCAACGGCTGGTGCGTAAAACATGCCCAACATGCCGCCTCAAATATGACCCTCCCGAAGAGGAGTGGCGCCTGTTTTTCAACACATATCCAGACCACCTCACGTTTTACAAGGGCATGGGCTGCAAGTCCTGTGGCTATACCGGTTACAAAGGGCGAACGCTGATTTCGGAATTGTTTGAACTCAATCGCGACATCGCACTGGCCATGGGCAAGGGGGTAAATGAAACTCAAATCAAGCGGATGGCGTTGGACTTGGGTATGAAAACCATGATTGACGACGGTCTCCTAAAATTGGACCAAATCACGCTCAACGAGATTATTCGGGTGGTTCCCATAGAGATGATCAAAGAGTTCGCCTCTCGTGGTTCGAACACAGCGCCGTGTGCGGACACCCCATACGGCGTAATGCCGTCCTCTTACAGCGAACGGATCAATATCGAGCTGGGCCCTCCGGAAAAAAACCCCTTAGCCATAAACAGCCTATTTGAGCGATACCAAACCATGTGCCGACACAACGGCCAAGCGCCCACTGAGGCTGCCCCCGATATGTTCCGCCAATCCATCGACAAAACATTTCATCAAATCGTGGATCGATATGGTTGCGAGCGCGTGCATTTTGAATTTGTGTCCCAAAATGGGAAAATTAACATCAACGCAACACCGGTGGAGGAAAGATAACCCCATAGTTGCATAAAAAAGATGGTAAAAAAGGTTAAAAGCCTTGTCAGCATTAGGGATTACCAATTGACTTTAGCTGTATCGTGAAATATTTCATCGGGGAATAACGTATTAGCTTTGGAGTGACCATTGATGCGGTCCTTGAACACCATTGAATCCCAGACAGAGCATTCAGGATCCTCTTCTGAGACGGAGCTATTGCCGAGGATCCGCCACACCGCTGAAACGCATTTCTCTTGCGCCGCGGGAAGTCATGACTGGGAGCACACCTTACGGGTGCACCGGCTTTGTCGAAAAATCGGTCCCATCGAGGGCGCCGACATGCTGGTATTGGAGGCTGCTGCGTATCTCCACGACATCGGCCGATCGCTTCAGGACAAAAGCCGCGGCGGCGTATGCCACGCCGAAAAAGGTGCACAGATCGCCACCCGCTTTTTGGCCGAACTCCCCTTGGCAAATGACCGCAAGGCGAATATTGTTGCAAGCATCCGGACCCACCGATTTCGAGATGATCACAAGCCGGACTCCATCGAAGCCCGGGTATTATTTGACGCGGACAAACTGGATGCCATCGGTGCAGTGGGGGTGGCGAGAGCCTATCTTTTTGCCGGTGAACTGGGAGCGTGCCTGCACAACCCAAACATCACCATGGAAGAGGCCCGGCCCTATTCCAGGAACGACACCGGCTATCGTGAATATCGGGTCAAACTATCCAAAATCGTCAACCGCATGCTCACTTGTGAAGGAAAACGATTGGCTGAGAAAAGAGACGCTTTCATGGCCACTTTCTTTGAACGCTTCTTGGACGAAATAGACGGAAGATGTTAATATTTATATAATTCCGAATCCTTACAAAAAGGGAATCAGTATGACCATTAACATTGTAGACCAAATAGACGATCTGGTAAAAGTGCGTCACGTATTGATCAGCGTTTCCGATAAGACCGGCCTGGAAGAATTGGTGCCCCGTTTAAAAGAGATCAACCCGGATATCCGCATCTTCTCCACCGGCGGCACTTATAATCGACTGAAAGATATCCTGGGGTTGGAGAGTGACCAATGCCTTACACAGGTATCCGATTACACCGGTCAACCGGAAACCCAGGGCGGCCTGGTAAAGACCCTCGATTTTAAAATTTATCTGGGCCTGCTGACGGAGACATACAACGATGCCCACCAAGCCGATCTGAAAAGGACCCAAGCCGTACCCATTGACATGGTGGTGGTCAATCTCTATCCGTTTAAAGCCACCATCGCACAGAAAGGGGTCACCTTGGAGCAAGCCCGCGGCAACATCGATATTGGAGGTCCGTGCATGATCCGTGCATCTGCAAAAAATCTGATCCGCGTGGCCAGCGTGGTGGATCCCAATGATTACGGTCACATCCTTGAAGGATTGGCGGCCCATAATGGCTGTACGTCGCTAAACATGAGGTATCGGCTCTCCTGCAAGGCTTTTTCGCACACCGCATTGTATGACAGCGCCATTGCTGCTTATTTGGCCGACCAGGGTGAAGAGCAGATCAAATCATGCTACACCATGAGCCAATCCTAAGGCCTCTTTGGCAGGTCAATTTCGTGGCATGCAGAACCAGATGTTATGATTGTCAATAATTGAAGGGAGCAGATCATGGCTGAAGATCTAAAAAAAATGTACCGAACCATTGTGGAGGACCACTTCCCCCCCCAGATGGAAATCAGCTTCGTCGACGGCAACCAGCGCCAGACCATGTTTTATGAGAAAGTACTGTGGACCATCGATCAAATTCAAAAAGGATTGCGATACGGCGAAAATCCCGGTCAAGAGGCGGCACTCTATAAACTGGTCAACGGTAACCTGATTCTGGGCGAAACCCAAACCCTTCAACCCGGCCAATATCTGGTCTCCGATATTGAATTGCTCCAGTCCGGCAAACATCCCGGAAAAACCAACCTTACCGATGCTGATAACGCACTGAATATACTACGCTATTTCACTGACCTGCCGACAGCGGTGATTGTCAAACACAATAATCCCTGCGGCGCCGCCCAATCCGAAACACTGGAACAGGCGTATTTCAAAGCCAACCTGGCAGATCGGGTAGCCGCCTTTGGCGGATGCATCGCATTAAATAAAGCGGTGGACAAAGCAACAGCGGAAGCCATCGTACAACAATATGCCGAAGTTGTGGTGGCGCCCGAATTCGAAGAGGGGGTTTTGGCGATCTTCGCGCGAAAGCCCAATTTACGCGTCATCGCCATCGGCAACATGAACCGCCTGCAACAATTCGTGGGCCAAAGATGCGTGGAGTTCAAGAGTCTGATAGACGGCGGTATCATCACCCAGTGGTCTTTCGTTCCAGTCTCCCGTACCCAGGCGGACCTGCCGGTGGCCCAGTGTGAATACAAAGGCCAACCTTATAAAATCGAAAGAAGTCCGACCGCAGCCGAGTACAATGACATGCTCTTTGGATGGTTGGTTGAATCCGGCATCACCTCCAACTCCGTAATTTATGTCAAAGACCTGGTTACGGTCGGCATCGGTACGGGAGAGCAAGACCGCGTTGGCGTGGCCCAGATCGCTCGTGACAAAGCCTACCGTAAATTGGCCGATCGCTACTGTTTCGAAGCTCACAACGTGCCATACAACGATCTCGAAGACGCTGATACGCGAGCCGCCATCGATGCAAAGGTAGCCGAAGAAAAAGGAGGCCTAATCGGATCGGCCATGGTCAGCGATGCTTTCTTCCCCTTTCGGGATGGTATCGATGTGGGATTGCATGAAGGCGTCACCGCCGTTATTCAACCTGGCGGCTCCAATAATGACTACCAGTCCATAGAGGCGTGCAATGAACATGGCGCAACCATGGTTTACACCGGACAGCGGAGCTTCAAGCATTAGACCATGAGATCGCTTCCTCCAAACAGGCACGCACGCCGAAAATCGCTTTTTGGGTTACATCCGACGCTGAACCCAATGGGGCAAACCCCGGGGCCCGCTCCCTGTTTAAAATCCCGCGTATTGCATGATGATCCGACCTATGGTAGTTGTTAAACTGCACCCCATCCCAATAGAGAACCCGTACCCGTCTACCTGCGTCGTGATGCCAAGGACCGACTCGCAGCCGTGCCTTGCAGACCACAGACACATCGCTGCAATCGCCGTTGTTATCTCTATGACAAATGAACGCATTTAAAGTCGCCACAAAGGATAATGTCAGTGCAACCAAAACCCACCTATGAAGAGTTGAATCATCGGGTTAATGCCCTCGAACAGCAAATTGCGGCAACCCATAAAATAGAGACGGCCCTGCAAGAGAGCGAAGAGCGCTATGGCCGTCTGAGCAAAAACCTGCAAGTCGTGCTCTACGCCTCTTTTCCGGACAAACTGACCTCAAAATTCTTCGTCTCCGAGCAGATGGAAACCCTTAGCGGATATCCAGCCGTCAGGTTTAGAAAAGAAGCCGGCCTTTTTACCACTATTATTCATCCGGAAGACCGCGAAAGGGTCGCCGACGCGACAATATCGGCTTTGGAGCAACAGTCCCGGATTGATTTGGAATACCGTATCATAACCCGAGATGAGAGCATCAGATGGATTCGCGACAAAGCGACGCCGATCACCGTCAATCAAAAATCCGTTCGTTTTGAGGGTTTTATGGAGGATATCACAGAGGCACGGGGATCAGAAAAGGCGCTCAAGGCCGCTTCCAGAAGATGGCAGGACACCTTCAATGCCATGAGCGAAGCGCTCGCCATTCTGACTCTGGATTGTCGCATTGTTCAATGCAACCGAGCCCTGTGTACATTGGTCGGTAGATCCGAAACTGACATTATCGGCCGCCATTGCTGGGAAATCATCCATGGGGCGGCAGGCCCCGTTGACGTTTGCCCGTGCTCAAAGGTAAAAGGCGGCCGCCAACGCGAAACCACCCTCATTGATATGGGAGAACGGCGTTTCGAAGTCGCCATCGACCCGCAGTTTGATGAACAGGGGCAGATCTCCGGCTATCTTCACATCATGTCGGACATCACCGAAAGGGAAAAGACAGATCGCGCATTGCGAGAGGCCCGGCAGACCTTCATCACCATTTTAGACAGCATCGACGCCACCATCTACGTTGCGGACATGGATACCCATGAGATTCTCTTCATGAACCGCCACATGAAAGACAGTTTCAAAGGGGACTTTACCGGTCAAACTTGCTGGAGGGCCTTCCGGGGAAAAGAGGCGCCATGCGATAGTTGTACCAATGATAAACTCCTTGACGATCAAGGCGCACCCACCGGTGCGTACGTCTGGGAAGGACACAACGATATCACCGGTCGATGGTATCTTAATCATGACCGTGCCATCCGATGGATCGACGGACGATACGTCCGGTTGCAAGTCGCCACAGATATCACCCAGCTCAAATCGCTGGAACAGGAACGGCAGCTGACAGAAGCCCAACTCAGACAGGCTCAAAAGATGGAAGCCATCGGCACCTTGGCCGGGGGTATCGCACACGATTTTAACAACATTCTTTCCGCCATTCTGGGATACTCGGAATTGGCGCTGGACGATGCGTTGAATGACCGAACCTCCGCCCATTACATTCGACAAATATTAAAAGCCGGCGGCCGCGCCCGCGATCTTGTGCAACAGATACTCACTTTCAGCCGGCAAACTGAGACCGAAGCAAAACCCATACGCGTAAAACCCATTGTCAAAGAGGCCCTTAAATTATTAAGGGCCTCTTTGCCGTCCACCATTGATATTCAGCCCCTGATCGATAGCGAAGCCATTGTGGAAGCCGACCCCATTCAAATTCACCAGGTCATCATGAATCTTTGCACCAATGCCGGTCACGCCATGCGCGAAATCGGAGGAACACTCACGGTTAAACTCACCAATGAAAATTTGACCCAGGATTTTACGGATCACCACCAAGAGATGTCTTCCGGCGAACATCTCAAAATGGAAGTCAGCGATACCGGCCCAGGTATCCCACCAGATTCTATGGATAAAATCTTCGATCCGTACTTTACGACAAAAGAAAAAGGTGAGGGTACCGGCATGGGGTTGGCCGTGGTGCAAGGCATCGTTCAGGGATGCAACGGTGCCGTCATAGTGGGAAGATCCCAAAGCAATGGGGCCAGTTTTAAAATCTACCTGCCTGTCATCCACACCGATGAGCCCGCCAAAGACAAGCTTGATGAGGTCATACCGGGTGGCAACGAACGTATCCTTTTTGTCGACGATGAGCCCTCCCTTGCCGAGTTAAGCAAACAGATGATGGAGCGATTAGGTTACAAAGTAACCATCCGCACCAGTAGTTTTGAAGCGCTAGAGCTGTTTAAGAGCCAACCGGACGCTTTCGACTTGGTCATTACCGATATGACCATGCCCAACATGACCGGCGACGTCTTGGCCTCAAAATTGACGACGGTTCGGCCTGACATCCCGGTGGTGATCTGTACAGGATACAGCGAAAAAATCACCCAGAAACTATTGGATCGCCTGAACATCAAAGCCCTGATCCTCAAACCCATCATTCGCAATGAGCTATTGATCTCGATACGCCAGGTCCTGGACGATGCTGCTAATGAAAATTGACCATAGCGTCACATAAAAAAGATGGGAAAGGAGAGCGCCAATGAAAATCAACATCACCGTAAACCACGAAGTGCTCTCGGCCGAGCTTGACCACAACCCCACCGCCCAAGCAATCGCTTCGGCACTCCCCATTAAGGGAAATGCAAACGTATGGGGTGAAGAGATATACTTTGAAATCCCCTTAAAATTGCCTCTGGCGGTTGATGCCGTAGAAGAAGTAGAGATCGGCACCCTGGCCTACTGGCCCACCGGCAATGCTTTGTGTATCTTTTTCGGACCTACACCCGTCAGCACTGGTTCCAAACCGCGCGCCTATAGTCCCGTGAATGTATTTGGCCATATTGTGGAAGACGCCACGGTATTGAAAAACGTCCCCGATGGTGCCCCGATCACCATCAAACAAATCGATTCATTTCAAAAGTAATGCCTATTGTTCAACCGAAAAAGGGTTTAGAAACTGTCGTTTCCAAAGAAGTTTCTTATCTACTTCATTCAACTCAGCCTCTTCACAAATGGCGTCCCAATGCTGTTCGATTGCAGTAGTAAGGCGGTCAAATGTTTCGCGGGCTTCTTCCTTAGATAGAAGGAAGTTGTGCGCAGTTTCAAGGCACGTTTTGAGTTGGCTCAAATTGTTGTCGTCATATATGAGCATGGCTTGCGAAGCCTCATTGCCTGTGCGGCCTTGCGGACAAATGTCATAAGCAGGTGTAAGGGTCAACGCTTTACCGTCCCAAAACGCTGCATGGTTCCGCGCATGATCGTCTGTATTGCCACACAGAATATTGAAAACCAGCCGGGAGAACAGCTCTTTCAGCGTATGCTTCGGATCGGTAAAACGGTGGCGGATAATTTCAGATAACGTTTCATAACTGGCGTATCGTGCCATCATGTCATCTAAACGAAACAGAGTTAGAGCTGAGACCATGGCCTTTCGTGCCCACTTGTCACCTTTGGGCACGCGGTCAAAGCGCTCGATCAAGAGTACGTCTTTGTTAGCCCCTTTGGCCAGCTTTACTGGTGCAGCATTCAATCCGGCAAATTGGGCCAACCGCATGGCAATGAATTCAGCTTTAACGACGCTGTACAGATCGGTGCTGGATGAAAATTTAGCCACGTATTTTTTGCCTTGGTCTTGAATCAAGGCTTTAGGACGAGCACCGCCAATAGAGCTACCATGGAACAAAGCCTGATCCAACTCGGGTGTAAGGGGCACGCCTCTTTCGACCCGTTCTGCCGATGCAATCAACTCTTCCATGCTGACATTATTTACGGTACGCAGCACGTATTGTGTAGGAGAACGTTGAAAATCGAGCGCACCGATCCGGTCCGAGCCAGACTCCAGCAGATAGGTCAGCTCGTCCAACTCGGCTGCATCTGTGCTGGCGCCTTTAAGCCCTAACTTTTTGTTGATAATCACACGCCGGCCCCACGCATCAGGTGCGGCATCCCTTATACAGCCGGGCATAGCCAAGCCCTCGGGCAAGGAAAGCACCCCAGCTTTTAGCGGCAATTCGGGTTCGTAAATTGCAATCGCAGGTTTGCTGTCACCGATTCGAGCCAGATAGCTTTTACCATAATTGAACAGGATATTGCCATTTTCTGCTTCAAGCCGTCCAGCCACCACAGGCTCGGTTTCACCCGGCAGCCATATCCAGACAAAGGCTTCTTTATCTGTATTAGAAGTCATCGCGCACTGCTTTGGATTTCTTGCGAACAGATTTTGGAAGAAGCGCCAGCTTTTCCTTGGTTTGACGCAGGTATTTCGTCAGCGCGCTTTCATTGGCATCAAACAGTTTGACGCCAACAATGGTTGCCACTTCGAACACGGCTCCGATTTCACATTTAAGGCTGCCTTTTTCGATGCGTTGCAGCAGTCCCCTAGAAATACCAGCGCGATCAGCCAATTCCTGAGCTGTGAGCTTGCGTTCATTACGCGCTTCGCGGATCAACGCGCCGAGTAAAGCAGCCGCATCGCGGCTATAGCGTGAGTAAGTGCGTGTTATGGACTTTGGCATAATTTTTTTATCTGGTTCGCATATAGACCATAAAACAACTTAACGATCTTTTTATGAACCACAAGATAATGGGTTTTCATCAGGTTGTCAAGATCAATTTAGCTCGTATATAGACCGTATAGTGCTCTTATGGGCTATATGGAAACCATAATTCTATTGATTTTTATCATTTAATACCAAAAAAATAAGTGAATTTGATTTGGGGTAACAGTAAATTGCTATTACCGGATTTTAAGCAATTTTGAATAACGGTTCAGGAACACCGCGCTCTTTGCGGCGTTACCTGGATCCGCTTGTTGGTAATTTAGCTCTTGATCATTCTAAATTTTCTGCATCAGCCAGATCTTGCGGACGACCGGTAGCATTTTTATTTTTCTTTAAATTTTCGAGATCAATAAAATTGATTTTGAGGCCTTCTAACTCAAACTCAACTCGCTCTTTAAAGCAGTCCTCAAATTTCAAGATTTTTAATGACGTCAAGATATCAATTCTATTGGGAGGATAACCTAGCTGAATAATCTGGTCGCTTTCAAGGAAATCCTCGGATTTGAGCCCCATAGATCCAAAACCAAAATCTTCGAGTGCCTTTATAACTTTATCAGCGTTTTCCGATGAGAGCTCTATCCATACTTCAAGATCTTTAGTATACCGTGGGTGACCATGGAACGCGACAGCATATCCGCCAACAACCAAATATCTGACTTTATGGCCGTTTAATAATTCGATAAACTCTTTGAAATCCTTGCTCAGCATCATATCTCCATGAATTATATTCTTTTCGAATTTGTTCCAATGTGGCCAAACGCTCTTCAAATGATTTTGATTGCCAAAATGCAAAATCATTCGGTTGCTCATTGAATTTATATTTTTTAATAACCTTATTGATACTCATGATACCCTCATAATTCTCTTTGG